>Ga0082212_10000307_pt1 | contig 70947 bp, 54 predicted proteins | sample TergutNt197P3_FD_71548 | JGI IMG/M metagenome (GOLD analysis project Ga0082212, IMG submission 71548) | Neocapritermes taracua P3 segment gut microbial communities from Petit-Saut dam, French Guiana - Nt197 P3 | ecosystem: Host-associated > Arthropoda: Insects > Digestive system > Gut ...
TTGAAATAAACAGACCGGTTATATAAACTAGTTTATAATTTATGGAGGCTATTATGGAAATTGGCGCGTTTGAAGCCAAGACTCATTTTTCACAGATCATAGAAAGGGCGGAACTCGGTGAAGACTTCATCGTCACCAGGCGGGGAAAACCGGTAGCGAAAATCATCCCTTTCAAACAACAAACGATGATGACCCGAAAAGAAGCAATTGCCGCGTTCATGGAAATGCGAAAATTTTACCGCGGCAAGCCGGGATCGTTCAATATCCGCAAAGCTATTGAAGATGGCAGAAAATAATGATCTACGTATTTGACTCCTCTTTTGTTGGTTCGCTGGTCATACCTGATGAAAAGAACCACAGGGTTGACGAAATACTGGCTGCTATTGATGAAAATGAAGAAATATTTGCGCCTCAGTTGTTATGGTATGAAGTCGCGAATATTTTCAAAAACCTGATACGGCGCAAACGTTATACCTTTGACGAGGTTCTGCGTTTTTTTTCGTTTATGGCCGCCATCCGTTTGACATGCGATTTTGAAACGGGCGGCGTTTATTTGGAAAAACTGCTGCGCCTCTGCAATGATTTCAACATAAGTTCATACGATGCTGCCTATCTGGAACTGGCTGGACGTAGGAAAGCCGTTCTTTGCACACTGGACGAAAATCTTCAGGCCGCAGCAAAAAAATACGGCGTTGTTACGATAAATCAGGATATTTACTAGAGTTTCTACTGCGGCGGCGCAATATTGGGCGGTTCACGAACCGCCCTTGCAGTGTAGATAGGTTATCAGCCGACCATGTAAATTTTTCATTGCCTTTTTATCGGATTGCTGGTTTAATTTATCGTTTGCGGCCCGAGGAGGTGGGATTATGTATGCAGTCATTATGACCGGCGGAAAACAGTATCGTGTATCAGAAGGCGATGTCGTCCGCATTGAAAAACTCATGGCCGAGGTTGACGCTCCGGTGGAGTTCAAAGAGGTACTACTGGTAAAAACCGATGAAAAAACTTATATCGGCAACCCGCTGGTGGAGGGCGCGTCCGTCGAGGGATTGCTCCGCGCACAGGAAAAAGCCGATAAAGTTTTAGTGTTCAAGTACAAGAAAAAGAAGCAATACCGCCGCACACGCGGACATCGTCAGCGGTATTCGGAAGTCCGTATTGAAAAAATCAATGTAGGGTAGCGAGGAAATCATGGCACATAAAAAAGGAGTCGGCAGCTCCAGAAATGGTAGAGACAGTCATTCCCAGCGGCTGGGTGTGAAACGCTTCGCCGGCGAAACCGTCAACGGCGGTGCGATTATCGTGCGCCAGCGTGGGACAAAGATCAAACCCGGACTGAACGTGGGTATCGGCAGCGACGATACGCTGTTTGCCATGAAATCCGGCATAGTACAGTTTCAGGACAAGGGGCGTAAGGGAAGGTTCGTACACGTCAACGTTGCCGCGCCCGCGCAGCAGGAAGCCGTGCAAGCCTGATTTTTCCGGAATTTACGGAAGCGCTGAGTTAACCCAAAAAGGACCCTGTCGTCGGGGTCCTTTTTTTTTACCGTTTGGATTACCGATTTGTTCATTGATCGCGCAAAAATACAGGTTATCGCCGGAGACGGCGGTAACGGCTGCATGGCTTTCCGACGGGAAAAGTTCGTCCCGCACGGTGGCCCAAGCGGCGGCGACGGCGGCAACGGCGGCAATGTGTATATAGAATGTTCAAACCGCGTCAATACGCTTCTGCATTTTCAGTACAAACGTATTTACAAGGCACAGCGCGGACGGCACGGTGAAGGAAGCAACCGCCACGGCCGGAACGGCGAAGACGTTACAATTCCGGTTCCGCCGGGGACACAGGTTTTCCGAGAGCCTGAACATGAATTGATTCACGATTTCAGTACGTTCGACGAACGGGTTATTGTCGCCGCCGGCGGGAGGGGGGGGCGCGGAAACGCCCGCTTCGCAACCTCCGTAAATCAGGCCCCGAGGCGCGCGGATCCGGGAATGCCGGGTGAGTCTATGGATCTTTCACTAAACCTTAAACTGATAGCGGATGTGGGGCTGGTCGGCTATCCGAACGCGGGCAAGTCCACTCTCATATCCCGTATCAGTTCGGCAAAACCTAAAATCGCCGACTATCCGTTTACGACGCTGACCCCTCATCTGGGCGTGGTAAAGCTGGACGATCTGCAAACTTTTGTGGTAGCGGATATTCCGGGTTTGATCGAGGGAGCGCACGATGGACACGGCCTCGGAGATCAGTTTCTAAAACACGTGGAACGCACCCGTGTCTTTGTTCACCTGGTGGATGTTTCAAGCACCGGGCGCGATCCTGTGGCGGCTTACGAAACTATTGTAAGAGAACTTGCACTGTTTAACGACGATCTTCTGAAAAGAAAACAATTGGTTGTCGCGTCCAAAATAGATGCGATTGACGATCCGGCCCGGCTGGAGAAGTTGAAAAATATGTGTTCCGAACGCAAACTACCTTTTTTTGAAATTTCGGCGATAACAGGCACGGGAATAAAAAAGCTGGTCGGCGTTTTAGCCGAAGTGTTGGCTCCGGCGGAAGAACAGGAAATCAGTTAGGGATTTATGGCTGAAACAATTCGGGTCGGTGTGCTGGGGGGGACATTCAATCCAATACACCGTGGGCATTTGCACATTGCGAAAAGCGTTCAATCGATGTTCGGATTGTCGCGAGTAATTTTCGTGGTCTCCCCTGAGCCGCCGCACAAGCGGGCGGAGAAGATGATTCACTTCACGCATCGTTATGCCATGGTGTCGCTGGCCGTTGAAAAAGAAATTTCATTTATTCCTTCAATAATGGAAATGGAACCCGAGCCGAGCCCATACACCATAGACACGATGGACAAACTGGCGCGTATCGAGAAACAAAACCAGCTTTTTTTCATAGCCGGAGGGGATTCCCTGCTTGAGGTCGCCTCGTGGCGGGAAAGCGAACGGCTGCTTGCGGAATATAATTTTATTTTTGTGACACGGCCCTGGGACGGGCCGATCGATGCTGAAAAATGCCTTCCGGCGGACGCTTTCCGGCGAACGCTAACCTTGACGGGACTGGATCGCAAACAGGCAAAGAAAATAATCGCCGGAGAATCGAAAGGGGAAAATCGGATTTATATCATGGACGCGAAAGCGCCTGATATTTCATCCAGTAAAATACGCGCTCTCGTCGCCGCCAGGGGAGGAGACCGCGCCGTTCGCCGCATGCTGCCTCCGGTGGTGCGAAATTATATGAAAAAACTGCGTTTATACGTATAAGCCATACCGGCTAAGGTGAAATGTAATATGGATGCTCTCGAACTAGCCGCCGTCGCGGCGGACGATAAAAAAGCACATGATTTGATCGCACTGGATATTTCTGCGATAGCTTCTTTCGCGGATTGTTTTTTAATCTGCACCGGCGACTCATCTCGACAGATACAGGCCATCTCGGACGAGATCGAAATGCGACTGAAAGAAGCCGGTTTCAGGCCGAATCATATCGAAGGTTATCGAAACGCGGAATGGGTGGTTCTGGATTATTCAGATCTTATCGTGCACATATTCTCCAAAGCCGCCAGGGCATATTATGATCTGGAGCGGCTGTGGCGCGACGCCGTCCCTGTTTCCCTGAAACTGAATTGAAATGAAATTAAAAGTCGTCTGGGTTGGAAAAACCAAAAGTTCGCCGATAAAGGCTTTTACGGCGGATTATTTGGAAAGGGTACGCCGGATGACGCCCTGTGAAATCGTCGAGATTCGTGACCCGGTCAAAGGCCGTGAGCCGAGCGCAACCGAACGGATCCAACTGGAAGGCGAACACATTATACGTCAACTTCCAAAGGCTGCTTTTGTCGTCGCGCTGGATGAAACGGGAAAGCAATATGCTTCCGAAGAATTCGCCCGCAGGCTGGAAACCGAACAAAACAGCGGAACGAAGGAAATAACGTTTGTCATCGGCGGGCCCGACGGCCTGAACCATAATGTAGCGGCACGCGCACGGATAGTTCTTTCCCTGGGAAAAATGACCTGGACGCATGAAATGTGCCGCGCGCTTTTGCTGGAACAGCTATATCGAGCATTATGCATTATAAATAAAATTCCGTATCATAAAACCGCCTCACGGCGGCAGGGGGTCAGGAGTCAGTGATCATGGAGCAGACTAACCCGGATTTTTCCTACCGATTGAACGGCGGCGGCGCAATAGGGCATGTCTGCCGCGTTGCGCTTGTTTTGTCTCCTTGACATATTGTCTAATATGCCTTCGTCGCAAAAACTGCGACGACGAAATCAGCCCCAGGCGGCTGGAGGCCGTTCCCTGGGCGGCGAAATGCATAAAATGCCAGTCTTTACATGAAAAAGGAAATTTGAACCATTAATTTATTTTGAGATGGATTTATGGCGACACACTCGCTTTGTTTACCTACATCCCGGGATGTTCAGGCTTCTTTTATACATACAATCTCCGACGGTTTTTTGAATCTTTTTTATCCGGAAGAGTGTTTTATCTGTTCTTCGCCGGTCGCCCGACGGCAGGATTGCGGCCTGTGCGACGATTGTTGGAATAAAGTCCTCGGCTTGCGAATCGAAGGAGCATGTTGTCCATCCTGCGGCGTGCCGCTTCCGGGTTTTGCGGACGGTTCCGGAAGTCTATGCCTCGAATGTATTCACCGTCCGCCGCCATATTCCGGCGCGAGATCATTTGGTTATTACTCCACAGAAATGCGGCGGGTAATTCACGAGTTTAAATTTGAGGGCCGCAGAACGCTTGTGAAACTTCTGGCCCCGCTTCTTGCGGATGTTTTCTTTGAATCATGGCGACGGGAAGATTTCGACTGCCTTGTATTCGTACCTCTGCATTACGCCCGGCGGCGCGAACGGGGATTTAATCAGTCGGAGATTTTGAGCCGCGCATTGGCTCGCATAATCGGATTGCCGGAACTCCAGACTTTCCGACGCAGGGCGGCGACAAAATCCCAGGTCGGACTTTCCGACGCACAGCGCCTGGAAAATGTTCGGAACGCCTTCGTATGCAAGCGGATCGACCATGTTGCGGGAAAACGAATTTTACTGATAGACGACGTCATGACGACGGGCGCAACCGTGGCGAGCGCGTCACAGGCGCTTATCGACGCCGGCGCGGAAAAAGTTTCCATACTGACTGTCGCCCGTACCGTACGCAGGTGATTTTCTGATTTATCGGTTCTTATTTTACATATGACTCCTCCAGCTTAATAATTAATATATGCGGCCAAGTAAGCGGTACCAGTAATATCCCGCATATTCGTGATACGCCCGCTGGATTCGGCTAAGGTTCCCGGCGGACGGGTAAAGAAAGGACTTAAGCATCTTAAGAATTTGCTCCTTGGTACTTAGTCCGGAATAATACTGGTGAGCCCTGTAAGAAGCAGGCGCCGGCACAGGCTGCATATCGAGTTTTCGGGCGACGGCCGCCGCGCGACGCATATCGCAAGCCTGTGCTACAAGGATAAACGGCGCTCTCTCCAGATACTTCCATGATTCCAGAAAATTCTCATATGTATTCTGCGAATTTCCCTCAATCAAAATCCGGTTTTCCGGTACGCCCATCTGAACAAGGAAATCGGCCATTGATGCGGCAAAAGATCGTTCGTCTTTGCGCATCACGCCTCCGGATACGACAATGACGGCGTCAGGCATGAGACGATACAACCGCAATCCTTCCGTCAGATTACCTATGGTCGGTTCGGAAAGGAGACTTGTAACGGGATAACCGGGGTGCTCTTCCGCATACCCGGCGAGAATAAGAATTTTATCTACGTTTTCAGGAGGTTGGAGTAGCGGCGCATAAGCCTTCTCCAGATTAAACATAAGAAGATCGGCAAGCGGCGAGAAGATAAACATCAAAAACAGCGCGGAACCGCAAAACAGGAGTTTTAGCCCTCGCGCTCGCCGGCGGTTGCCGAGACTGAAAAGGATTCCCGCGCCGATCAATATAACCATGATGCCGATAGGCGAAAACAACGCTTCAACAGTTCTTAGCATATATCAATAAAACCCGGCGCTCGTGTTCGTTGCATCAAAAGCGAATGATATTTTAACGGACCGGAGTACGCAGGAAATTACTCAGTGTTTCCTTAAGAAAACGCTGATTAATTATCTGTGCGGGCTGAAGCGCAAGGCGCACGGAGCGCAGGAACCGAGGCATATACAGAAATATGTCGAGGTTGCGAGCACCGCGCAACGCAGCGATTCACCCGCACAGGCAATTAATCAGCGTTTTATTAATAATTGTCCAAGCATGTTCATAACATTAACCACTGTTTGCTGATCGTCCACCGGAATTTTCATGTAACTGCGTCCTGTCTTTTCGTCGCGTTCCACCAGCGAGGACGCAAGACGTTGTGTTGCTTCCGGCGAAGACAAGGTTTGCGCCAATCCGCTTAAAAAACGAAGACCGCCCGCGAGCAGGTCCTGTGGATTGGGATGGTCGGGGTGCGCGGACGAGGCGGCAACGGTCGATTGGGCGGCTTCATGGCGCGGCGTTATGGTTTCTACCGGAACAATGTCGTCGTCGCCTTCGATTTGGGCGTCATCTTCTTCAGAACCCGCATCCTCGTCTTCTTTCGGTAAAAGGTCTTCAGTTTCGGGTATTTCGAATGTCTTGTCTTTTGTATCGTCAAAAACAAAGGGCAGCACTCCCATTTCCACCGGTTCCAGTTCTTCCTCGGCGGAAACTACCGCCTCATCCGGCATTTCGTCATTACCGGTAACGGCCTCCACCGTTTCCATGAATTTGTTGAATTTGTCTTTATCCATGAAAATGGCGTCTTCTCCGTCATCGAGAATGCCCCGCGCCAGCGCGCTTTTGAAATCCAATACGGATAACATTCGGTGTTCAATGGCGCCTTGTGTCACAAAGTTGATGATCGAAACCTTATTCTTTTGTCCCATGCGATGGATGCGGGCGATACGCTGTTCAAGCACCGCCGGGTTCCATGGTATGTCGAGATTAATGAGCAGCGATGCCGATTGCAGGTTCAAACCAGTGCTTCCGGCGTCGGTAGAAAGAAACACACGACAGTCGGGATCGTTGTTGAAACCGTCGAAGAGGGCTTTTCGTTTTTCGCCGGGTACGCCGCCGTGCAGATGCTCGAACGGAACTCCGCGAAATTCAAGTTCCCTGGCCACCAAATAAGTCATGCGTTTCCACTGGCTGAACACCACGACCTTTTCACCGGACGTCTCGAAAATCTCGTCGAGAATATTCATCAATTCTTCAATTTTGGTATCGTGCCGGTTTTCGTAATCCTGGTCGATGACATAGGTACTGTCGCACACCATACGCATGCCGTTCAACGCCATCAACAACCGTTGGCGGTCTGTTTCGCTCAGAAAGCCATAGTTGCGCCATTTTGACACCAGCCTGGCTACAATATCTTCGTATCCGGCATACATTTTCCCTTGTTTTTCGGTCATCGGCACGAACAGGGTCTTGTCCATGCGTTCGGGCAACTGGGTAAGAACTTCCTTTTTGAGGCGGCGCACCATGACGTCCGACATTTTTTCGCCGATTTCGCGCAGGTTCCGATAACCGACTACTTTGCCTGCTTCGTTGGTAATTTGATGATTGCTTAGAAAACTATAATATGGACCGAGTTTAAAAGGATCGACGACCTGCATGATCGAATAGAGGTCTTCCAGCTTGTTTTCGAGCGGCGTTCCGGTAAGAACTATTGCAAAAACCGACTTGATCTTCTTTGTGCCTTGCGCAAGTTTGGTTTTCCAGTTTTTGATACGCTGCGCCTCGTCGAGGATTATAAGGTCATATTCTGCGGCGTTGACGGTTTCCAGGTCGCGGCCGGCTGTGTGGTACGACACGATTTTGTACTGTTCGTCGCTAAAATATTGGCAGGCTCGGATATGCGCCGCCCCTTCGATCACTTTTACCGTGCTATCTGTAAATTTTTGTATTTCAGACTGCCATTGGTATTTGAGCGAAGTGGGGCAAACAACCAGCACATTTCGTACATTACGCTCGCGTTTTAGCAATTCGGCTGCGCCGATAGCCTGAATGGTTTTTCCAAGCCCCATTTCATCGGCAATCAGGCAGCGTCCCGTTTTGGCGGCAAACAGAATGCCATCCTTCTGGTAAGGGAAAAGGGTGGTTTTGAGCAAATCTTTTAATTCAGCGCCGGCAGGGTAGCGTTCGGTAATGATTTCATTTCGGCGTTGATGTTCGCGTACCGTCAGTACATATTCCAGCGCGTCGTCGTAGCATCTGAATTCTTCACTGACGGCTCGCGCCTGCGCCAGAAAACGTTCAAACTGCGAATAGGCGGCAACTGCCAGGATATCTTGATCGAAATATTGATCCGCCAATTTGCGAAAGCCATCGCTGTTTTCCGTGCCGATGCGGATTTTAACATGACGTTGTTCGCCATATTGCAGATATACCGAGGTGTGCGACGGATGATAGCCGCTTTGAAGCGTTTCCGCCAGATGACGGCTTGCGTTTACATGCCGCAGCACGGCTTCCAGATGTTTGCATGTTCCCAGCCGGTTGGTTTTAAAATCCATGCATGAGCAAAAATTCATGCTGTCCGTCGTGCCTGTTTTGTTGTCGCGCAAAGCCACCTTGTAAGTGTTTTTCGTTTCGGGGTTGTAAACGTTGTAATCGGAAAACACCGCATGACCGTCCAACTTGGTAATGCGAAAGTATTTATCAACAACAAACTGTTGGCGAAGGATCTTTTGCCATGTTTCCAATGCAAGATTTTCGGGTTGACGATGGTAGGAAACCTTTTCGGGCTGCTTAATCCGTTGCAATTTGTTCGATTTTTGTTTTTTGTGCATAAATATCTTTTTATAACTGTCATTAAAGGCAATACGTGAAAAGATAAACTTAAAACCGATGAGTTGTATTATCTGCTCAACGAAGTCCTCTTAAACCTTCCCCAAAGCTTTTAGGACTCTCTCCGGTGTCGTCGGATAATCAGACACCCATTTCCCCGTGGCGTTGTAGATTGCCGACATTGTGACGCCGGACATAGCCGCGCCCGGATTTTCTCCGAGTCCGCACGCGCCGAAAGCGGCGTAGCCTAACCCGCTTTCATTAATCAGACCGACCGACGTCGGATAGTCGTTCATCGTACCGATACGATAGTTGATCAGATCGCCGTTCAGCATTACGCCGGTCTGTGGACACCAGACATGTTCTTCGGTGGCGCTTCGCCCCAGCCCCATAATTGCGCCGCCGTATTGCTGCGCCGCCGCGCCGCGAGGATTGAAAAGCCGGCCGACGTCGTTGACACAGACAATGTTCGTTACATCGACAAAGCCCGTTTCCATATCGACTTCAACCTCTATAAAATGCGCCTGCCGTGACATTACATAGAAATTTTCATCCGGCTTGCCGTCCATGGTCAGTCCGGAAACCGTCCCTGTTACAGGAAATGAAATAGCGGGGTCTGAGTCCCAGAATATGTCGGCGACTTCCCGCAAGCTCTTTCTATTGGATGGATTGGCTTTTTCAAAAAACACGCTGTCATTAATGTCAATATCCTCGGGTTTTTTGCCGGGAAACGCAGGCGGCCGCTCCGTCTTAAAAAAATGGCTTGTGTTGTATGGCGGCGTCGGTCTGACGGCATATTCGAGCAGTTTCTGTTTCAGTTCCCGCGCCGCCATGACCAATTGCGTATTGATGAACGGCGTGGAAAACGAGCCTCCCGGCTGCCACATGAAAAAGCTGCTGTTGTCCGAACGGCGTTCATGTACGATCGTGTCTTCAAAACGCAAACCAAGCTCGGACGCAACCGTATGCCGCGCGCCCGACTCGGAATCGGAACCTATATCGCTGCGAACGCCCACTATCGCGCAGATGCCGTTGCGCAGCATCAGGCAGGCGTGGCTCTTTGCGGGAGCGGGAGCTTCCCATGTCCATTCAAGGGAATGCACAAATCCGAGGCCGTGCATCTTCCCGTTTGGAAGTTTTCTCGCTCCGGGTGCGTGCCATTTTCCATTCCAGCCGATCGCTTCCCTTCCCCTGTCGATAACTTCTTTCAGGCTCCAACGCTGCGGAAAGCCGTTTTCCTTCTGATAGCGCGTTACCCAGTCCCAGTCGTGTCCCAGGCAGCCGTCGTTTTTTAGCGCCACTTCCGTAGGATCAAGTCCTAATTCCGCGGCTACGCGGTCGAACATCACGTTGTGCGGCACGCAGGAATTGGCGCCGTGCCTGAAACAGATAAGATGCCCTTTATTAGTCAATCCCCACGCGTGCGATCCGCGGATATTTTGAATCTTCGTCGCCTCGTGGGTTTTTTCCATGGCGGCATTTCGCGGCCCGACGACATGCCAATCATAGGCGGTGACCGTTCCGTCCTTTTTCACGCCGACCTTGCAAATGAACGTTCCCGAGTCGTCGCCAAGAACATAGTGATTGCTCTCATCGTAAAGAAGCTTGACGGGGCGGCCTTCGGCTCGCCTGGCGAGAATAACAGCAAGACGGTTGAAGCAGGTTGAATATCCCATCCATGACCAACCGCCGAACATCGCGCCCTGATACGGCATAGTCGCCGTAATTTTCGACCATTCGGCAAGTGGAGGTTCCGCCCTGGCCGTTGAATCGCCTGGGCCGTCCGTTTTTACCAAAGAAATCAGCCCCCATTGCGGGATGTCGTGATGATGCGCCCAGATGTCGAGAAAATCGCCGCGCCACTGCGCGACGCAGACGGCCGGTTCCACGCCGGCTACGGAATTGATTTCCCGGTGGAACGTATATTCGATCACCCTGTCGGCCTCGGCGAATCCTTTTTTGACGTCGCCGAATTCAACTTCATCCTCAAGAATCGTATTCGGGTCTTTCGCTTTTACGTTGGTACGGGTGATTTCCGGCATGACCTTAACTGCGCCGGATTTTACCGACTGTGCCATATCTAGAATGAAGGTTTGTTCCTCCCATTCTATTTCGATCAGGCGCAGCGCGCGGTCGCAGGTTTCTTCGTCTTCGGCTACGACGGCTACGCCCATGGGCTGATTGTAAAAATCGCCGGTTCCCTGGAGCGTGGGGACGCTGTAGTTGCCCGATATTTCATACCAGTAACCGCTTGCCTTGTCCCCAGCAATGTCTGGATCGGTGTAAGCAAGGACGTCCCTGACGCCCGCGAGCGCTTTGGCCTTACCCGTATCAAGACGTTTAATTTTTGCATTAGCATAAGGCGAGGTGAGTACCTTGGCGTAAAGCATCCCAGGTAGATAAATATCCCGGGTATAAACAGCCTTTCCACCGGCCTTTTCCACGGCGTCCTGCCGTGAGATTCCCTTTCGGGCTTCATCAAAATCTTTGGGTGGTTCCCATGTCCAGGGTCGATAGTCCATTTCGTTTCCTTAAGACAGCTTTTCAAGATGTTTGTTCCAAATGTCGTCTTTAAACAGTTTACGAACAATGTTGCGGTATTTCATGAAGGATTTTTTGTCGCCCAGCTTATGAAAAGCGAGCGCCATTCTTACATAAAGCAGATCGTCGTTTGGAAATCGCTGCGCCAGCTTGAGCGCGGCTTCACCGTCCCGCACCGCCTCATTATATCGACCGAGTTCATAATAGTTGTCGGCTTTAAAACCAAGGGCTTCCGCTTTTTCCTGCGGATTGCGCGGACGCTGATTCAGGGTTTCAAATGCTGCCAGCAGCGATTTTTCATAGGACGACACGCGGAAATGACATTCGGCGAGCTTGAGATATATCCAGACAAGATCTTTGCTTTTCGCTGTAAGCTGTTTCAGCCGGAGAATTTTTTCGTAAGCTTCAAGCGCCATCGTGTAATTTGAAATCTGCCTGTAACAGTCCGCCAATTTCATCTGAACTTCGTCGCGCCGTTCAAAATCGGGGTCAAGTTCAAGCACCCGCGAAAAATGCTGAATGGCCTCCTGGTACTGTTGCAGTTCCATATAGTTGTTCGCCATGCTTTCGTACAGATAGCTTAGACTGGAATCGTTGTCGCTCAGAACCTGAATCGCTTTCTGGGAATAACTGATGGCTTCGTGATGTTTGCCGAGGGTTTCATAATTGCGGCTGATTCCAGAATAGAGCATCCATTGCGTGTCTTTTTCCTGGCTGTCCAGATATTTTTCGCACTCCTTGCGGGCTTCGAGCGACTGCGTAATTTTGCCGTGATATTCGTAGAGAGATCCGAGGTGAAAAAGCACGAATCCGCACATATCGCGCATAAATTCCGGCTTGTCCGGCTGAAAGAACTGCACGGATTTTTTCAGGTAGTGAAACGCCGCTTTATCTTCGTCTTTGTTAAAATGACAAATACCGATTTTTCCCGCGAAATAGGCTTTTACGTTTTGCTGTTTTGTAAGCCGGAGCGCCTGTTCATAGATGTTCAGCGCTTCGGTGTAATTTCCCTTTCCGAAAAGCTCATTCGCATAGGCGTCATGAATAGCCAGGCGTTCCTCGTCGGACGCGGCGCGTTTCAGACCTGCATTGAAATGTAGTTTATTCATGAATACCTCCGCAAATGATTTCAGAAAAGGACACTATACAACAAAATTTCAGGATTAGGAAAATTCTGATTTATTCGCGGGCGTACGCCGTAAAAGTTTTGAGCCATGGAAGCGCTGGCGTCCTACCGGTATGAAATTCTGATTTTGGTGATGAATAATGACTAAATTCGCATGTTTCTCCAATATGCGATTGGTGCTGTTTCATTTTTGCTCCGGCGAGGACGCCAGAGTTCACATGTCAACTATCCGCTAAAAATTTCACGGTTCTACCGTAATTCTGATTCCCTCGCTGTGCGTTGTGAATTCGGGGGCGTACATACATTGCAGCGTGGTGATGCCGTTGGAAATTCGCCCTGCTGCGTGGCGTACAATTTGTATTCAAATACGTATATCGGCGTTTCCTGATTGGTTTCTTTGGATTACTTCACAATGGGATCCAGGAACTGTTTCATGACCTGGTATGGCGGTCTGCCGTTAACCTTTTCTTCTTTGCCGTCGTAGGAAATGAACATTGTAGGCGTACTGTTTACCCCTCTGCGCATTCCAAACAGCAGTTCTTTTTCAATGTTTTCGTTGATTTCCGCCAGGGCCTTCGAATCCCGCAGGATTTGGCGTAATCTTCGGACGTCTTCACCTGAGAGCGCTTTTTCGACGGAAGTTTCCAGACTGCCGTCCACCGCCCAAAACACCTGATCGTTATAGATCACATCATAAACGGACAACGCCTGCTGTCTGCCCAGTCTAGCCGCTGCCGCAACAATTTGCGCTGCCGGACGGGCATACTGATGTCCGCTGAGCGGAAATTCATAATAAACAACACTGACTGCGTCCTGGTAATCTCTCATTACCGGTTTAATAATTCCGATAAAAAGCTCGCGGCATGCAGGACACTGCAAATCGGAGAATACTTCGATCCTGACCGGAGAATCGGCCGACCCGCTTAGAACATGCCCGGTAAGTAGAGCCTCTTCCGATATTTGTCCTTGCGGGATTTCATTTTGACATGCGGTCAGACAGAACAACAGTAGCAACGCGACGGCAAACATAAGGAAATGCTGATTAATTGTTTTCGTATTTAGTGTTTTAAACATATTGCTTTTCCTTAAAAATTGCCCGACGAATTTTCCGCGCTTTGGGGTTCATCCGTTTTTGCTGACTTCCGGCGTTCAAACCATAGATGAATTTGGCGCTCAAATAGCAGATAAAGTGCGGGAATCAGAATAATGCTGTCACGAAGAATGGTCAGTGGAGATATTCTGCTGTCGAAATCAAAACATCCGCAGTTCGCGTCAATGCCACGAAAATATGTAATGCTGATAATTACCGTAAAAAACAACAGCAACGCGGTCGTTGCCGCGGCGACGTAATGCATTTTCCAGCCGATGAGAAGAAAAACGCCCAGCGCGATTTCCACCCAGGGAAACCACTGCGTAAAAAAAGGAATCACCGCTTCTGGAAACAGATCGTATCCGGCCATAGTGACGGCGAACTGCAATGGGGATTGGATTTTTATATAGCCCGTGTAAAAAAACATCGCCGCCAGCAGAACGCGGCATGCCCAATGCAGTATTTGCGGTATTCGTTTTTTCATTTTTATTTTCCGAGAAGTCCGTTAAGACGCCACGACAACAGCGTATGCATATTCACGTTGGCCGGGAAAACGACTCTTTCCTGTTTTCCGGCGTGAGTAAGAAATACCGTGGGCGTCGCATTTATCTTCCTGTCCATCCCAACTTCGATATCCCTGTCAACATCCCTGTCGATGCCCGCTAGATCCGTCGCTATGAGATTCTTTACTTTTTGGAAATCTTCCGGGGAAAGCGCCCTGGAAACGGAAGCCTCAAGGCTGCCATCTATCGCCCATTTATCCTGGTCGGCAAAAAGCGCTTCAAACAATGAAAGCAGCTTATTTTGATCTCCAAGCCGTGCTGCAGCGGAAACATAACGTGAGGCCGGGCGGGCGTATTGATGCATATTCTCCAGCGGGAATTCATAATAAATGACGCAGACCCTGTCTTTATAACTTTTCAAAATCGGCTGGATAGCGTTTAGAAAAAGGCCGCGGCATCCGGGACATTCAAAATCCGAAAAAACCTCAAGTTTAACCGGGGAGTCGGCGGAACCTCCCAGAGTAATCCCGGTCGCGCCGTCGGCAGAACCGGCCGGCGGCGCATATGCCGCAAGGCAAAAAACGAAAAAAAACGCTGTCAGCAATCTGCGCGGCATAGCCAAACCTCCAGATTTCTAAAATTCCACTAACAAGATAAATTCATCAACTACCATTGGATCGCCAAAGAATAACGATTTTCCCGGAACCGGACAAGTATTTTACTGTGTGTGTGGGGGGAGTGTAGATAAATATTATTGATATTTTAATGGAGTGCGGCGGATTGCCGCCGCTTTAATCGCGGGAGATTGCCGCCGCGCCGGCCATTCATGAATCGTGGCCGTGACAAGCGCCGGATGCGTGTAACGTGATGTGGTTTCGTGCCCGCCCCTTTTGTTGAGCGCGGTAGCAAGCTCCCGCACTCCATAAATCATTCGTGGTTTTGCATATCTGGCGCGGAACGCTGCACAAACGGCAGGAGATCACCGACAAGATATAGCGATCCGGTGATTAACGTAAGGCCGGACGGCGGACATTTCACCCAGGCGGACCGCAATGCGGCTTTCATGTCACGGCGGATCGTCATGCGATCCCTGTAATCCGGAAACATATCTACTATTTCCTCGGGCGTCGCCGCGCGCGTATTTGATAGCGGCGTCAGATAAATATGCTTTGCAAGCGGGAAAAGGATCGCGCCGGCTTCACGGATGTTTTTATCGCGCATCGCTCCGAAAACCATATGGATATCGGATTCCCCGCGCCGTTCCAGATAATCGCGAAGTGTTGCAGCCGCCTCCGGATTATGCGCACCGTCAAGCAGCGTACGCCGAACGGCGCGGTATTCGTCAAGGCGTCCTTCCCAGCGCGTGCCTGAAAGGCCCCGGTGAATACTGTCGGCGTCGATGTTAAAAGGTTCCAGCGTTTCGACCGCCGCCACGGCCAGAGCCGCGTTTCGCGCCTGAAATTCACCCGCAAGCGAGAGTTTAATATTTGTGTAACTGCGCGCGGGCGTCTGTAAATCCATGATTGCGCGACCGCCGCACATACGCACGTTTTTAACAATAATATCTTCGCCGGATTTTAAAAGCCGCGCCCCCGCGGCTTTTGCCCTGCGGCGCACCACTTCTTTCGCAGCAGGGTCGCCGCAGCCTGAAATCACGGGAACGCCTTTTTTTATTATGCCCGCTTTTTCCGCGGCGATCTTTCCGATGGTGTTTCCAAGATACTGCTGATGATCCAGCGCTATACCGGTGATTACGCTGCAAAGCGGTCTGATAACGTTTGTGGCGTCAAGTTTTCCGCCGAGCCCCACTTCAATAACGGCGATATCGACTTTTTGTCGTGAAAACCGTAAGAACGCGCAGCAGGTGAGAAATTCAAAAGTCGTAAGCGTCCGGTCGATGATTCCTTTCTCAAAAAGCGCCTCTTCAACCGCACGGACATCCGTCGCCAACCGGGCAAACGGAAACGACGGCGCCGGAACGCCGCCGACGCGGATGCGCTCCTCCACGCGGACAAGATGCGGCGAGGTGTACATCCCCGTAACAAAACCGGCCGAGCGCAAAATGGATTCGGTCATTGCCGCGACGCTCCCCTTTCCGTTCGTTCCCGCGATATGGACGGAAGGATATTCAATATGCGGATTTCCGAGCGCCTCCATCATGGCGATCGTGCGATGAAGACCGAGGTGCATCATCTGCACCTCGTTTCCCTTTTGGTTCAGATACTCAAGTGTTTTCCTGTAATTCATTTATTTTTACACATTAAACCGGCTAACCGTTTGCTTTAATTCACCGGTGATTTTTGCCAGATCTCCCGCGCTTTCATAAACGAAACCTTCCATGCAATTTCTTCCATAAATTTTGAAAACGCCGATTCACAGGAATTTCAAATCGACCGCAAGGGCTAAAACCATTAGATAAGGAATTGAAAGCAGGAAAACATTCGGATTAAAGACTTATTCGCCTGATGACGATGTAATCGGGTTACTATAAATCACTGGACGAAATATACGGAACGGAAAAATGAAAAAACCTGATTCGCGGCTGCGGTTTGAGCCTGAAACGCTGGGCTTGAAAGAATTACCACGGAGTTTTTTCCGGAAGGATACGTCCGTCGTAGCGCGTGAACTTATCGGGGCCTGGATAACCCGACGGTACGACGGCGCGTGGTACGGCGCGCGCATTGTGGAAACGGAAGCCTATCTCGGAATAGAAGATGCCGCCGCGCATTCCTGGAAAGGAAGGCGCACTCCGCGCGTCGAGCCCATGTATAAAGACGGCGGGCATTTGTATGTGTTTCTCGTTTACGGGATGCACCACTGCGCGAATGTCGTGACAAAAAAAGAAGGTGTTCCGGAAGCGGTGCTACTACGCGGCGCGGAAGGGCTTGCGGGCGTACCGGTAAAATTACTGAGCGGACCCGGACGACTTGCATCGGCGCTGGGAATAACCGCATCTTTCAGCGGCATGGATATGCTTTCGGACGGCGATATTCGCGTGTTTCGTTGGAAACCCGATGAAAAGCGCGCGGAGCCGGGCATTTCACGGAGAATCGGCGTCGATTACGCCGGTGAAGCCGCCCTGTGGCCGCTTCGTTATTTTGATAAGAACTCATATGCTGTTTCCGGCCCCGCCCGACTAAGAAAACGCTGAGTAATTCGCTTTTATGGAGTGCGGCGGCAAGCCGCCGCCATGAAAGCAGGAGCAAGCTCCCGCACTACATAAATCAGCGTTTTCTTTAATAGAATTTTATATTGAAAATCAGGTTTCAATATAAAATGGAGCAATAATGAAGTTTGCTTATGGCTGCATGGAGATTAAGCGATGAAACGGTTAAATGAAACACTGATTAATTGTTTGCGCGGGCGAATCGCTGCGTTGCGCGGTGCTCGTAACCTCAACATATTTCTATATATGCTTCGGTTCCTACGCTCCGTGCGCCTTGCGCTTCATCCCGCGCAAGCAATTAATCAGCGCTTCCTTAACAAAATGAAAATACGACTTTTAATTATTTGCTGTCTGTTTTTTTCTGGAGTGGTTTACGGGCAGCAGCATCCGTTGAAAACCGACGACGCCTCTCTCCTGCCGCTTGGACGTGTGCGGATGGATCTTGGCGTGGAATTTCTTCAGCGGCAGCGTTATGCATTGTCCGGACTTGAGGGCGATCTTACGCGAGGCGCTGCTGCGATAAGCGTAGGAGTCGGGGAATACGCGGAGTTTCAGATTTCGAGCGTTTTCCAGGAGGTTCTGGCCATTTCCAGACGAACGGAGCCGGTGGTCGCGCCTGATATTAACGGCGATTCCACGCGTTCGGTAGGAAATCTGACGCTAGGCACCAAATTGAAACTTGTCGGAGAAAAGGGCCGGCGACCGGCAATGGCGTTCCGGTTTGCGGTTGAACTCCCGAATGCCAACCAGGCGCATGGACTTGCCAACGATGAAACAGCGTTTTATGCCGATTTGCTGTTCGGAAAAAACATCGGCCGCGTGCGGGTACTGGGTGATTTGGGATTCGCCATTTTAGGTTCGCCAATCGCAGCCGGTCAGCAGGCCGACCTGCTCACATACGGCGCGGCCATCATCGCGCCTGTCCACGGCAAGGTGAATCTGGTTGCCGGAATCAGCGGACGCGAAGGGCCAAAAGGGCGCATTGGGAACGAGAGCAAGTCGCAGTTCCGTACCGGGATTCAACTATGGACAGGCGCCGTGCGCTGGGATATCGGCACCTTGGCGGGATTAAAACATTACTCTCCGAAATCGGGAATCGTCGTCGGAGCGACGTATGAGTTTCAGGCATTTAACAAAACCGGTTTTCCTGTCAAAATGCAAAACTGAGTTTCAGAGCAAGAAATTATGATAGGACTGGATAAACGACTTCTGTTCTCTTTCGACTGGCTCTGGTTTCTGGCGCTCCTCGGGCTGGCCGGGGCCGGAGCGCTGGCGATCTGGAGCACGACATCCGGCACGGGACTGAATTCATATTTTGACAGGCAGATGATCTATATCGGCGGCAGTCTCGTCGTTTTTTTTGCGCTTCTGTGTTTCGACTACCGTTTTTTTTCAGACAAATTAGTCATAATATACATTGTCATGATGGTTGCCATGTGCCTTGTGCCTGTAATAGGACACGGCGTCAGGGGCAACATACGCTGGCTGCAACTGGGGCCGGTGGCGATCCAGCCGTCCGAATTCGCAAAAATCGTCGCAATTCTCGCACTGGCCAAATATTACTCCGGCATTGATTCCGATTACCTGAAATTCAAGGAATTCGCCATGAGCGCGGCAATATTCTTTGTTCCGGCCGGTATGGTTTTGCTTCATGGCGATCTCGGAACAGCTATGATTTTCGTGCCTGTTTTCGCAACGATGTCATTAATGGCGGGTGTCCGGCGAAGATACGTAATCACGGCTCTGCTGGTCGCGATTATCGCGGTTCCCCTTGGCTGGCCTCTGCTGCGCGGCTATCAAAAAGAACGCATTGAAACTGCGTTTAATCCCTATAAGGACCCTCATGGCGGCGGGTATCAGTCGATTCAGTCGATGATCGCCATCGGTTCCGGACAATTCAAAGGCAAGGGACTCGGTCAGGGATCGCAGGGAAATCTTGGATTTCTGCCGGCGCGCCACACCGACTTTGTTTTCTCCGTGCTTGCCGAAGAAATCGGCTTTATCGGAAGCATCACGATTCTTGCGCTTTACCTTTTCGTTCTTTCCCGGCTTTTCATTACGGTATGCGAGGCGCGGGACAAACTCGGCGCGATGATAGTTTCAGGTTTCGCGGCCATGATATTCGGTCACATTGTAATAAATATCGGCATGGTAATCGGAATGCTCCCGATCACCGGCATCCCGCTGCCGTTTATCAGCGCCGGCGGATCTTCGCTGATTGCCTGTTTTATTGCCATGGGGATTTCGATGAGTGTGCGCATGCGAAGGTATGTTAATTAATCCATCCAACGCTTCCAAAACGTGAAATGATTATGAACGGCAAATTTAATACGATTCCTTCACTGGCTTCCAATTCCGTTTATCTGGGAATGATGCTGGCGCTCGTCGGCGGCTTCACGGATGCCTATACGTTCATCGGTAGAGACGGCGTGTTTGCAAACTCTCAAACGGGAAACATGATTTTGCTCGCGGTTAAAGCGGCTACGGGGAACTTGAAAGACGCTCTGACGCACATTCCGCCTATCGCAGCCTTCATTTCAGGCGTTCTTGTGGCTGAAGCCGTAAAACTTCCCAATGTACGCCAGTTAGTTTACAGCTATCGGCGTTCGATTCTCATTCTGGAATGTTTCGTTTTGATCATTGTAGGATTTTTGCCGGAAAGCGTGCCTAACGTTGCAGTCACAATGTGCATCTCGTTTGTCACGTCGCTGCAGATTTCCACATTCACCAAAATCGACAAGTGGGCGTACAGCTCGACGATGACGACGGGCAACCTTCGCACGGCGATACAGGCCGCCTGCACCGCCGTCAAGGAACATGACGAGGATGCCAAAAGACAGTTCACAGGATTCTCTGCGATCCTGGTTTTCTTTACATTCGGGGCCCTGCTTGGAACATTCTCCACGATTTATATGGGAAATTGCTCAATATGGATTGCTTCAGGCGTCCTGATCGTCGCCCTGATACTGTACCACCGCGATCGCGGCTACTATCGAAAAAATGATCTCAGGCAATCCCATTGAATTTCAAGAACCTCTACTCGCATCATTCCCCTGAGAAAATGCTGATTAATTGTCCGTGCGGGATGAAGCGCAAGGCGCACGGAGCGCCGGTCTCTTCGGCGCTCCGCAACATTTGCGTCGATCAAAAGTAGTATTATGCTTCAATTATAGGCGCCTGAAACGTCAAATAATACAAATCAGGCTGTAATGACAGTTATGGCTCAGGGGCAAGCTCCTATCCGGAGTGCGGCGGCATGCCGCCGCACTCCGGATACTTTCGTGCTCATTCGTGTTTCAAAAACTATTTTTTGCCGTATGTCCTGGCTGTCTCGAACAGCGCCTCGAAATTCTCGCGCTTGACCTTCTCGAAAGAAGCGCTCCCGCTTAGCAGGTACCCGCCACCGCTTGCGCAGTTGTCTATGAGATACTTCACTCGGTCGATAACCTGCTGCTTCGTTCCGTATTCGAGCAGATACAGCGGCATCCCGCCGATCAGGCTCGCAATCCCGGCGAACTTCTTCTTGAGTTCGGCGAAATCGCCACGCTCGAAATGAATTATGCATGATCCGGCCGGCAGTTCCAGCAGGCGCTCGCGTATGTAATCCACCCGCGTGTCATACGCGCCCTCGGTATATATGAACGGCGTGACGCCTATGCTTACAAGGTACCTCAGCACCGTCTGGTACGGTTCCCAGTAGAGTTCGTCATACTGCTTCGGGCTCATGAAGCCGTCCATGCCCTTGTGCAGCGGGAAGAAAACGCGTTTTACCCGCATCGGCGAGCCTTCGAAATAACTTAGGTACTTAATCTGCAAACGGGCGATCATTTCGTTCGCCCTGGCGATTTTCTCCGGTATTTCAAGGAGATCTTCAAAAATGCCCATTGTGCCGCGGAAATTATCGCTTATGTGGTCGTACGGCACCACGCTTGTGCCCGTAACCAGCGGAGGATAGCCCATCTCGTCAAGCTTTTTATCCAGAGCGGACGCTGACGTCTGGAAATTTTTTTGTTCGTCGATCATCCTGATAAATTTTTGCATCATGGCTTTTACGTCGTCGTTCAGCATGTTCGCAAACGCGCCCATCCCCATCAGCAGCGTGGGATTTGTTTTGAAATGTTCAAAAGCCTTAAATGCCGGATACGCGCGAGGTATGAACTTTCTGAAAATGAAGGCTGAATAGTCTTCGATGAACTCGTCGTACTCCTCCTGTTGCAGGTACTCATGCTCAAGCACCTGGTAAGTCGAAAGGTCTGGAACGGGCGTACCAGGTCTGCCGGGCCAGTCGATCATCGTCGGTTCAGCGATTTCATTGGCCGCTCCGCTCTGGCTTAGGGGAGCCGAGCGGACGTCGGGCTGAAATTCTTCGTGATATTTGACGAAGGCTTCAGCCGACTTTTCAAAATCGTAAAACGCGGTGGCGTGAGAGCCTCCGGTTTCATAAAGGTAATACGGCGCGCCGGATACCCGGATAATCAGGGGAACGGCGTCGGGTTCTTTCAAATCAACTGCGTCCTGTACTCTTTGCAGCCTCTGGTTGTATAGTTCAATATTCGACATAATCACCTCTCCTTAGTGCGGAAGCAAGCTCCCGCGTTTAAAGCGGCGGCTTGCCGCCGCACTCCCGAAATATCCTTACGTCACGGCGCCGGTTGCGTCGCGCTCGGCTATTTCCTTCTGGATTTCCGCGACCTTCCTGTCGTTAAGCGGATAAACAAATAACAGGATTGCGGTAATAACGACGCAAATAACAAGCGGATATATCGTATTCAGATTATGCAGCGCGGACATGACCCCTTCCGGCACGGTCGCGCCCGCCGAAAGAGCCTCCGAATCAAAGCCGCCCGCGGCAAGGGCCGCCGTACGGGTTATCGTCGACACAAGGACGCCCGTCGTTATACTCAATCCGAAGACCGCCATATTCAGGCCGTAGTCTTTGTTGCCCGATTTCCAGACAGAATAATCAGCGCCATGTGCAAACAGAGGCTGCATGAAACTGTCTGACATTCCGTTAAAAAAGCTGGCGAAGCAAATAATAAATACCGTGCCCCATACGTTTTGAGGAGACACGATAAAAAACGCCGCCGAATATATGACAATCTGGGCGCCAAAAGCCATGGCCGCGCTTCTCTTTGTATCCTTGCATATCTTGTAAGCGATGGGCACCAGCATGGCCCCGGCTACGGCGGAAAGGCTCAGAAGCGTCATATAAATCGCCATCATCGCCATATTATTCATATAGAAGCGCCACAGGAACATGCCGCCCATTATGTGGTAGAAGAAGAATACTTTGCTGAGCGCCTGGCAGATATATGCGGACAATAGCGCGCGATTGGTAAAAATTGCGGCAAAAGTTTTTGTTATCGGCCTGGGTTTCGGCCGCGCCCCCCCCATACCGGCCACGGCTTCTTTTTCGAGCCTGGAATGTTTGGTAAGCACTACCGTGACGGTCTGGAGCGAGATCGAAGAAAACGCCAGTATGACTGCTATAAGCGCCCAGGCTTTGACTTCTGACATGCCCCGAGCCATAAAACCCACGAGCATCAAGGGGAAAATAAAGCCAACCAGGGCCTTCATGCCGTCCCTTCCGATCTTGCCCCACATTGCCAGATAAGAACGAAGCTTTCCGTCCCGGGCAAGGCGAGCGAACAGGATATTGCCGACGGCGGCGTCCGGTCCTTCCAGTATGGCCCGGACGAGGATGATTATTGCGACCGGAATCACCATCCTTGTCGGATCGGACACAAACGCGGGAAGGACGAATATGACGACCCAGCATGTCGCGGCGCCGATACTTCCTATGATGATCCAGGGCCAGTATTTTGATTTTTTAAACGAAAACCGGTCTATCATGGCGCCGCTAACCGGGCCTACCACCCAGCCGAGCGCCTGACCCATGGCTTCCACGAAGCCGGCAATCGCTATCGGGAATATATAAACCAGCGTCATCAGGTTATTGAGATACGTCGCAAAGAATGACTGCATAACCCCGTGCGCCAACTGCTGCATCGGGTATATCAGTTTGTCGCGGTTAGCCGGACTTTCGTCTTTGGGCGGTTGTATAGTTGCAGTTTCAATATTTTGCACCGTTAATATCTCCTGGCGTCATATATAGGCTGTATTTTCATTCCGGCCCGCCGGTATTTACATTAATATGGGTATCATATTTGGTTGCCTGAACGCTAACGAATTAAGGAAACGCCGATTTATGGAGTGCGGGAACTTGCTCCGGCTTTCATAGCGGCGGCAAGCCGCCGCACTCCATACAGCGAATTAATCGGTGTTTTTCTAATGTATTCCTCAAAAGATACGATATTAATTTGAATGCGTGGACGAACGCAAACAGAAGTTCTTCATCAGTAACAGAAAACACGCCTGTTTCGATCTTTAAAACAGGCGGACGCAAGTACGTCGCGCAGATTCGGCGGCACGGGCCTGGGTCTTTCCATTTCAAAGCGCATAGTGGAACTGATGAACGTAGATATATGGGTTGAATTGTAGTAGAGAAAAGGCTCAAAATTCATGTTCACCGTTTTACTGAAACGCGACTAAAATTAGACAATCAATGAGAGCATAGGCGAAAAAGCGCAACGCAGTAGACATGCCCTATTGCGCCGCCATAGTAGAATCGGCATGAAATATCCGGGCCTGCCCGGATATTTCATGGGATTCCGCCGCTCGTGCGGCGCCAGGGAAATGCTGGTTATCTCCATGGTCAAGACTAAACCCCGTAGTTGAGGAAAAATAAAATGTCGATACGTGCCCGCATAATTACCCTGGTCGTCATTTGCGTTTTGCTGCTCGTAAGCGTGATTTCCTTCCGGGTGCGGACTTTGGTGAGCGAAGCCGCGCTTGCGACCTTTCAGTCCAATGCAAAAGAGCAGTCGTTGCGGATAAACGACCTCATCATCACATATCTCCGCAGCGGAGAGAGAATTGTCAAAACCCTGGCCCAAAGGCCGGAAATGCTCGCCGCAAAGGGCAAACTGGAGTCATACGCGAAAACCAGTGAACCCGCCATCCTGATTCGTGACAATTTTTCTCCAGAAGTGCGGAACGTATATGATCTGCTTTTAATAGCCAAAGACATCGCCCCCAACGTGGATCTTGTGCTTTACGGTCAGGAAGACGGCGGATACATCCGATCCGCCGGCAACATCGCGGCCGGGTATGACCCTCGAACCCGGGTCTGGTACAAACTGAGTGTGGATGGAGCCAGGGAATTTTCCATCACAGACCCCTACGTTTCGACCACGAGTGAAATCGTGGTTACGGTATCGGCCCCGGTAAAAGAACAGGGAAAGGTATACGGTGTGACAGGGGTGGACTTTATCGCGCAGCCGCTGGTTGAAACATTGAATAATACCGTTATCGGCAAGCAGGGCTATTTTATCCTTCTGGATAAAAACGGCATGGTCGTTGCAGATCCCAAATCGTCCTTCGACACGATCGCGGAGCAGTACAGAACGCATAAACAACCTCTGGATGATCCCGCGTTCGCCGCCATCAACGCCAGCCCCGGCGGCCTGCTTGAACTGACGCGCGACGGCGTGGCTTATGTGGCTTACGTAGTCGATTTCGACTACGTAGGCTGGAAAGGCGCCGTACTTTTGCCGCTGGACGAAGTACATGAAGAGGCGCGGAGTACCATCAAAAATATCCTGCTTATCAGCGTCATAGGCGCTTTTGTCATGATCTGTCTGGCGGCCACGCAAACAGCCTTCATAACCAGGCCCATCTACCGGCTTATGGGCCGGCTGCGCCGTGTTGCGGGCAAGGACTTTGCCGCCTTCGACAACGCCCCCATCGAAAAACTGCCCGAAATCCGGGATCTGGTCGCAAGCACGGTTTCCATGATTAAACAGATACGCGAGCTTATAGAAGCCAGCTACCAAAAAACCCTGGAGGCGCAGGAACAACGCGACAAGGCCAAAGAAGCCCTTGCTTTGGCCAAAGAGTCACACAAAACCGCGGTACGCGCCCAGGAAAACGCTGAACTCGCCCGGGAGACGGCCGAACATGCCAATATGGCCAAGAGCGAGTTTCTTTTCAATATGAGCCATGAAATCCGCACCCCGCTCAACGCCATCATCGGGATGACCGGCATAGGGCTCCATGCTGCCGGCCTAGAAAAAAAGAATCATTGCCTTGAAAAAGTCGATGAAGCATCCACGCATTTGCTCGGCATTATCAACGATATCCTGGATATGTCGAAAATAGAGGCCAACAAGCTTGAGCTTGCGCCGGTCGAATTTGATTTCGAAAAAATGCTCCACAGGGTCGTCAATGTCATCATTTTTAAGGTCGAAGAAAAAAAACAGGAGTTTCATGTCCATATTGACCGGAATATCCCGGGCACGCTGTTCGGCGATGATCAGCGTCTGGCGCAGATTACCGCGAACCTGCTGTCGAACGCCGTCAAGTTCACGCCGGAATACGGCACTGTGCGCCTAGACGCGCGCCTGGAGGAAGAAAAAGACGGCGTCTGCCTCATCAAGATAGAGGTGACCGATACCGGTATCGGCATATCCAAAGAACAGCAGGACAAATTATTTATGTCCTTCCAGCAGGCGGACAGCAGCACCTCACGCAAATTCGGCGGTACCGGCCTTGGACTTGCGATATCCAAGCGCCTTGTAGAGATGATGGGCGGGCATATACGTGTAAAGTCCGATCTGAATAAGGGCGCCGTTTTCTCCTTCACTGCACAGCTTGCGCGTTGCGCGGAAAGACAGGAACAGGCGTCCATCCCGGCGGAGCATATTGCCAGTCTGCGTGTATACGCTCTCGGCGCTTCACGGGAACTGCGCGAATGTCTGCATGACAGTCTGCACAAATTCGGCGTCGCCTGCGATATTTTTACCGCCGTCGAAGAACTGATGACAGGTATCCGGCAAAACGGCCCATATTCTTTGTGCTTTATCGACTGGCTCAGCCTTCCTACGGCATGGATGGATCCGCTTCGCCGAGTGCAGGATGCAAACGGCGCCGGAACCGTCGTCGTAATGGCGAACACCCTGGAATGGAACGCAATCGTTGATGAGGCGGAAACGATCGGCATACAAAAGATGCTACCCAAGCCGCTTTTCCCTTCCGATATCCTCGCCTGCCTGAACGAATACTTTCACGCAAAGGACACGGCGGCGACAAACGATTCACTTCCACCCGTTATTGAGGAGTCGTTTCATGGCAGCCGGGTGCTGCTCGTCGAAGATATTGAGGTCAACCGGGAAATCGTGCTGGCTCTTTTGGAACCAACCGGACTGTCAATCGATTGCGCTGTAAACGGCATGGACGCGGTGCGGATGTTCAGCGCCGCGCCCGAGTCCTATGACATGATTTTCATGGATCTGCAGATGCCGGAAATGGACGGGTTTACGGCTACGCGTCGTATTCGCGCCATAGACATCCCGATCGCAAATACAATTCCCATAGTCGCCATGACGGCCAATGTGTTCAGCGAGGATGTCGCAAACTGTCTTAAAGCCGGCATGACCGATCATGTGGGCAAACCTTTGGAACTGGAGACCGTGCTTGAAAAGTTGCGCCTATATTTACCCGGACGCCATTAAGAAGTTAACCCCCTTGGTAACGCAGGCCCTCAATAGTCTTTATTACGCATGAAGCGATTGGGCAGCTTGAATGCGTCATTATGTGCGGGAAGGCCCGAATTGGCTGAATTTTCGCAGGAACTCCGAAATGCTACTTCGTACCATTGCAGATGTCAGCAAGCGTCAGGGTTGTTTTTACGGACGATGGAGGGGCTTGGCTTTAAAGACAGCAAGAACGATACCGGTAATTGATTCTCTTATTGCTTCGGTGTCCATAGTACATCACATGACCCTTGTTACGAGGAAAACAAAGGATTTTGAGGACATCGGAGTAATTATGTCGGTCAATCCATGGAAGTTTTAACGAGAGGGATTCCCGCACTTATACGTCGAAAAGGCTGTTCCACGCTTTGCGGCGCGGATAAAGGAATACGGATTTAACAAGTATCCGGCGGATATCGCGGCGTGTGATTTTCACACGCGGATCGCCGAGAATATTTCCTCCGCGAAGGCGGCGCAGTGTTTCAATGCCGATCAGAATCGGCCAGGCGCACGCCAGCCTGACGCGAACACATCCGAAAGGAAGCGATGTCGTATAACTCCAACCGGCGCGCAGATAATCCTCCGCGAGTTTCAGGTAATCGTCATACAAAGGCTGAAAACGCCGCATGGCGTCAGGGTTTAACAAATCCTCCGGCGTCAGGCCGATCTCGGATAACGCTTGCTTTGGAATGTAGCATCTTTCCTGACGCAGATCTTCCGGCAGGTCGCGCAAAATGTTGACGAGCTGGAGGCCTTTGCCGAAATGAACCGCGTCGGACATGAGCCGCTTTTCATTTAACGGAGAAGAGAACGAAGCGCGGGGGAATACATGCGCGATACAAAGACTTGTCCAGAATTCTCCGACGCAGCCGGCCACATCGTAGGTATAGGCGTCAAGTTCGTCGTCCGTATCAAGTGCGTTCAGATGTTTAGACGTTCCACCGAAACGTCGTATATCCATCTGCTGTCCGTGAGTGATCGTTTCAAGCACCGCACGAATTTTTTCACGGTCTTCCTCGGGAAACTCCGAGAGGGATTTGAGAAGCGTTTCGAAATTTTGCAGCAAAGTGTGTTCCGCGGCATCTTTCGCTGTTATTTCCGCGCGATCCGCCCGCACAAACTCCGAGAGATCCGGAACGGACGGTTCCCGTCGCGCGCATGTCGCCTGAATGCTCCCGCATAATTCGGACAAAACCGTTTGTCTTTTATTAATCGCGATAGCGTCGGTATCGGCCACGGTATCGGTGGCACGCGCCAACAGATAGGTCAGGCTCAACTGTGGCCTTATTGCGCGCGGTAAAATACGCAAGGTCAGGTAAAACGAGCGTGATACGCGCCTGAGCAGGTTGTCTGCGTCGACGGCTCCGGTTTTCATCATGTTTTTCATTACGAAGGATTGAACCACATTCCCGGTTCAAGGTTCAAGGGAACAAAGCACGATGGCGGCGCGCCGTAAAAGTTTTGGCCCTGGGAACGCCGGCATCCTCACAGGCGGAAAACAACATCTCAAATTCAAATGCCGTAAATCAATTCAATTGCGCCTGGTTGGTTTTTTAGATCTATAATCCTTCTCAACTTCCCGCCGGTGAGGACGCCTGCGCTTCCGGTATGCCCGCGATACCAGGCCAACGATTCACTGAAACTTTTACGGCGCGCGCCCCCCGCTGCGTGCGAAGCTTGATTCTACCGGGGAATCCTATAAAATTATGGTTTTAGTGAAATGGAGCGGGAAGGCGGAGCCAGTACCTGAATTGATCAGCATTTCCTTAACCGGAGAGCTTGCCGCAGAAGCAATCTATCCGTATCACCATCTGATAAACGACCATTCGTAATGATTCAATCGGTTTGTAAATATTGTGCATCGAGTACGCAAATTAACCGGTTCTATTCGGAAGCCGCTGATTTGATTTTCGAAAACGACGTGTTCATGCAACTTTCCAAAATAGAACTCACCCGATTTGATCACAATTCTGATTTATGATATCGCTATAGAGTTTTCATGAAATAGCAGAATCAGGTTCTTGCAGGAGAGCTTAGAACAATGAAGCGGGAAAATGAAAAAACTGTTCCGTCGCGGTATTCACGGCAGGTTCTTTTTAACGGTATCGGTGAAGAAGGGCAGGCGCGCATCATAAAATCGCGGGTGGTCGTTGTAGGCTGCGGCGCTCTGGGTGCGCTTCAAACTTCGTTCCTGGCGCGCGCGGGCGTTGGAACGCTGCGTATTATCGATCGTGATTTTGTCGAAGAGAGCAACCTGCAGCGGCAGATTCTATTTGATGAACAAGACGTGCGCGATTTGCTTCCCAAAGCCGCCGCCGCAGAGAAAAAACTTCGCGTTGTCAATTCGCTTGTGAGCGTGGAAGGAATCGTCGACGAAGTCAACGCCTCAACAGTTGATCGACTGCTCGGCGGCTTTGACCTGATTATGGACGCCTCCGATAATTTTGACGTCCGTTTTCTCATCAATGAATATGCCGTCAAAAACAACGTTCCATGGATTTACGGCGCGGTCGTGGGGGCCTACGGTCTGACGTTCCCGATCATACCGGGAAAAGGCGCGTGTTTGCGTTGCGTGTTTGAATCAGCGCCGCCTCCGGGCATTTCTCCTTCCTGCGATACCGCCGGTGTAATCGGGCCGATCATCGGGTCGATAGTTTCAATTCAGGTTGCCGAAGCACTGAAACTCCTTTCAGGCGCGCGCGACCGCGTAAGGCGTAAAATCACAACGATAGATATGTGGGACAACCGTTACGATGCCATAGATCTGCCGCCCGCTTTCGCCGACTGCGCCTGTTGCGGGCGTCGTGAATATCCGTATATGGAAGGTTCGCTCGGCGCGGAGGCCGAAACGCTCTGCGGCAGGAATTCGGTGCAGATACGCCCGAAATGTGAGGTCAAGATAGATTTTAACGATCTGTCCGCTCGACTCGCCCCACTTGGCACAGTCGAGCAAAACCGCTTTTTACTGCGGGCCAACATCGACGGATACCAGATAACCGTGTTTTCGGACGGCCGCGCCATAATCCAGGGGACATACGACATGACGGTTGCAAAATCCATGTACGCGCGCTACGTCGGAAATTGATTTATAACCACAAAGGGCACAAAGGAATACACAGGGAATGGAAAAGGAATAAAAAGCCCCACACTTCGTTTTTCTTTGTGTTCATTGTGCGTTCTTTGTGGTTGATAAATATTAGCCGGCGGCGGTGGGGAGTATATTCAGCGTTTCCTAAACAAGGAGTGATATGAGCTTGACGCCATTAGTAATCGCAAAAAATCAGCAAAATGAAGTTGCCCTGCTGCCTGGAATGGCAAACAGGCACGGACTGATTACCGGGGCGACCGGAACGGGAAAAACCGTGACCTTGCAGGTTATGGCCGAACGCATGAGTTCCATCGGCGTACCCGTGTTTCTTGCGGACATAAAAGGCGACCTGTCGGGTATTGCGCACGCCGGACAGTCGTCGGAGAAAATCGAAAAACGACTGGCGTCTTTTGGTCTGCCGGCGCCGGAGTTTTCGGCGTGTCCGACGATTTTCTGGGATATTTTCGGTAAGGCCGGGCACCATCTGCGCGCGACGGTTTCCGATCTTGGCCCACTGCTTCTTTCGCGAATTCTGATGCTGAACGAAACGCAGCATGGAATTCTTACGCTTGTCTTTAAAGCCGCCGACGATCAGGGACTTTTGCTGCTCGACATGAAGGATCTTCGCGCGATGCTGCAATACGTCGGCGAAAACACGAAGGATTTCGCCGTAGAGTACGGAAACGTTTCCACCGCGAGTATCGGGGCGATTCAGCGCGGCCTTTTACGCCTTGAACAGGAAGGTGGCGGAGATTTCCTCGGCGAGCCGATGCTCGATATCAACGATCTCCTCCTGACGGATCGCGGACGTGGTGTCATTCACATCCTCGCTGCCGACCGGCTACTCAATTCGCCGATGCTCTATTCGACGGTACTCCTGTGGCTTCTGGCCGAACTTTTCGAACGCCTTCCGGAAGTGGGAGATATTGAAAAACCGAAGCTGGCGTTTTTCTTCGACGAGGCGCATCTCCTTTTTAATGACGCGCCGAAAGTGCTGCTCCAGCGCATAGAACAGGTTGTGCGATTGATTCGCTCAAAGGGCGTCGGCGTATATTTCGTAACGCAGAATCACACGGACATTCCCGACACGATACTTGGGCAGCTTGGCAGTCGCGTGAATCACGCCCTGCGGGCATTCACCGAAAAAGACCGTAAGGCGGTACGGGCGGCGGCGCAGACCATGCGCGCCAATCCGCAATTCAACACGGAAACCGCGATCACCGAACTTGGCGTGGGCGAGGCGCTTCTTTCATTCCTTGAGGAAAATGGAAATCCCGCCATGGTAGAGCGCGCCTTCATTATGCCGCCCGCGAGTCGTATCGGGCCGCTCACGTCCGAAGAACGCGGTCGCGTGCGGGAAATGTCGCCGCTTAATGGCGTATACGATGAAACGATTGACCGCGATTCGGCGTATGAAATGCTTGCGCGGCGAGCGCAGCAGCAGAATCACCCGCCGGGGGCGGCGCCGCCGAAACAGACGGCTAATGGAAGCGCTAAAAGCGTCGGCAAGGTCAAAGACGTCGTTTTCGGAACATCACGACGTCAGGGAATCCTGGAAGCGGCGGCTAAAACGGCGGTCAGAAGCGCGACGACGTCGGTAACCAACCAGGCCTTAAAAAGCATCGGAGTAAAAGGCACTGGCAAAACAGTAACCCATTCACTGGTACGAGGCATTTTAGGTTCGCTCCTCGGTGGCCGCCGCTGATATATGGAACAGGAACTGATTGATCTTGCGCGCGGCTGGGCTCAGAACCTCGGCCAATGGGGCTATCTGGTGATGGGTTTCGCTGCTTTGATCGAATACATATTTCCTCCGTTTCCGGGCGACAGCGTTATGGCGCTTGGAGGCGCCTGGGCCTGGCGCACCTCTCAATCATGGTTGGGTATATGGGTGGCGGTGACTTTGGGAAACGCTTTGGGCATAACTCTGCAGCACCGCCTGGGTCGGGCTTTATCACAAACACTAAGCAGTACGGAGCAAGGATGGATAGCAAGGAAAGCCGCGTCATGGGGATTGTCCGAAGATCGTATCGGCGCGATGCAGGAACGTATGCGCAAGCACGGCGTGAAGCTGCTTTTGATCAACCGGTTTTTACCTTCACTAAGGGCGCTGGTATTTTTGGCGGCCGGCGCTTCAAATTTATCGTTTAAAAAAACCTTGTGCTGGGGTGTTTTCGGAAGTCTTATATGGAGCGCTTTTATTTTAGGCCTTGGCGCTATGGCGGGCGGCAATGCGGAATTAATGCTTAATTTGCTTACGCGCTACCAGAAAGCCGCCGCGTGGGTGGTGGGAGCGGCCATAGTGCTTTGGGGTTTATACAGATTATATAAATGGAAAAATAAAGGCGCAGTGTAGAGATTATCGGCACTCTACAAATGTATCGTTCAAAAAGCTGGGTGAATGATCTTGTCGGCGTCATTTCGAACGCGCACACCGACACAAAGAAAATGAAAAAGCCGACAATGAAAGCGCGCGTAGCGCAAGGAAATTGCACGAATTGTTCGATGTGAAAATGCTGAAGTTTCTTTTTGTCGGTGTGCTTAATACGCTGTTGGGCGCGGCGATCATGTTCGGCCTGTACAATCTTGCGGGTTTCGACTGGATTTCAGTGACAATGACAGTAACAAACTCTGCTGGTGTGCAAAAAATTCACACCCTGGCCGATGTCGGTTACTGGATATCGTCAACGATTGCGTATTTCGCGGCAAGTGTTTTCAGCTTTTTCATGAACAAAAATTTCACGTTCGGCTATAAAAGCGGTTTGGGACTTCCGGCTATTAAATTTATTATTAATATTGCGGTATGCTACCTGCTCGCATTCAGTTTGGCAAAGCCGTTGATTATTTCGCTGGTGGGCGGCATGAATCTGTCGCAAAACGCTATGGATAATATTGCCATGCTCGCTGGTATGACGATGTTTACGGGATTTAACTACATCGGCCAACGGTACTTTGTTTTCCGAAAATCCGCGGTTTAATGAGAAGGATGAAATCATGAAAAACATTGAGGACTACGAGGCAATGGCAAAGCTGGATCTTTCCGAGTCCGAACGCAGTTGGGTGTCCGGCAGCGCTGATTTTTTGGTCGACAGCTATAACCGGCTTGACGGCATTGACACTTCGGGAGTTGAACCTTTAATTACCGTGCTGGACGTTAAAAATGTGTTCAGAGAGGATATCAGTGTAAAGATGCTACCGCGCGCGGAGCTAATGGCCAACGCGCCGGATCAGAGCGAGGGTTATTTTAAAGTACCTAAAACACTGTATTAATAAATAGCAGGAATATTTATGGATTACTACGTTACGGACTACAACACGTCGAACCCGGATGCCGTCGCTCTGGAAGACTGCATTATGCTGAAAGGCAGCCCGGCCACGGCGGGTTCAAAGATACTGGAAAACTTTATTTCTCCTTTTGACGCCGGCGTCGTTACCCGTCTTTTGGATAACAAAACAGCCATTGCCGGTAAAACGAAAATGAGCGAATTCGGCATTGACCGCATTACGCCCGACAAGCCGGACACGGCTTCCGAAGCCGTAAAGGTTGTTGCAGACAACGCCGCCTCGTTTTCTCTGTGTAACGATGTGTTTGGCCGATACCGTCGCCAGGCGGTTGAATACAGCCTGTTCTACATACGCCCCACTTATGGAACGGTATCCAGGTTTGGATTGATTCCGCTGGTTTCATCCATGGATCAGATCGGAGTTGTATGCAAAAACCTGATAGACGGCTTTCACCTTCTTTCAGTTATTGCCGGAAATGATCCCCGCGACGGCGCGATGTTTCCGGAGAAAAATTATAGCTATGCGCGAACGGACGGGAAAATCACGATCGGCGTTCCTTCATTCGTCTTAAAACAGTCGGATGAAAATGCCCAGGCCGTTATACGCGGCTTTATTGAAAAATTTACCTCGGTAAATATGGAACTGGATTACTTTGACGTATACAAACAGACTATGTACATCCTCTGCTGCGCTGAAATCAGCAACAATATAAATCGCTATGACGGTATAAAGTTCGGTTACCGCGCCGCCGGATATAAGAATTTGAACGACCTTTACATCAATACAAGAACGGAGGCTTTCGGGCTCGAAACCAAGCTTGCGGCCGTAATGGGGGCTATGGTGCTGTCCCATGATCAGTATGTTCCATTCTACGAAAAGGCAATGAAGGTCCGCCGCCTGATCAGGGAGTCATTGCGCTTTGATGAATACGACGTCATCATCCTTCCGACGGCAATAAGCAAAAATCCCTACGAAAATCTTTCGCTGTTTTCACTCGCGCCGTTGGCGGGGCTTCCTTCGATTTCCTTTTCCAGTCAAGGCGTCGGCATCCAGTTGCTTGCGAATGTAAAAAATGAAAATGCGTTGATCACGGCATGGGAGGCGGCTCAATAATGAAATATGAAATTGTCATGGGATTGGAAGTGCATGTGGAGCTCGCTACCGATTCAAAGCTGTTTTGCGGATGTTCCGCGAAATTTGGAGCGGACGCCAACGAAAACGTATGTCCCGCTTGTGCCGGTATGCCGGGAATGCCTGCCGTTACCAACAAAAAGGCCGTCGAGCTTGGCATTGCCGCGGGGATTGTTACAAACAGCGAAATTGCAAAAACGATGAGTTTCGACAAGAAAAACTATTTCTATCCAGATTTGCCTGCCGGGTATCAGATCACGCAGTTTTTCGCTCCGATATGTAGAAACGGCTGGGTCGAAATAGAAACGGAATCCGGAAAAAAGAAGATAAGCCTAAAACAGATTCATATTGAAGAAGACGCCGGAAAATTAGTACACGACGGCCATACCGATGCCACACTGGTGGATTTCAACCGCACCTCGGTTCCGCTGGTTGAGATTGTGAGCAATCCGGACTTTCGTTCATCGGAAGAAGTTGTCGCATACCTTGAAAAACTTCGCTCGCTGCTCAGCTTCGCAAACGTTTCCGACTGCAAGATGCAGGAAGGCTCCATGCGCTGCGATGTAAATATTTCCGTTCGCGAAGCCGGTTCAGATAAACTCGGCACGCGGACCGAGATAAAAAACATGAATTCATTAAAGGCCATTTCGAGGGCGATAGCATACGAGTCGCAGCGGCATATTGACGCGCTGGAAACCGGGAGCGAGACGCTGATACAGGAAACACGCAGGTGGGACGATAATAAAGGCGAAACCTTTTCCATGCGCGGAAAGGAAGACGCCACGGATTACCGCTATTTTCCCAATACCGAGATTCTGCCGATTTGTATAGACGATGAGTGGATTAGCGCCGTACGTGCCGGTCTTCCCGAACCGGCGCACGAAATATTTGACCGTCTTACCGGACAGTTGGACTTGTCCGAATATGACAGCCGGATTATCACTGGGAGTAAGAATCTTTCCGAAATATTTGATGAAACGATGAAGTATTTCAACAATCCCAAAGAAGTCGCAAACTGGATCATCGTTGAATTGTTAAGCATCGCAACGGGCGATAACAAAGGTGGGGAAGATATCGTAATTGACCGCAAAAAATTCGCAAAACTGATGGAGCTTGTGGATCAAAAGATCATCAACCGCAACGTGGGAAAGAAGTTACTTGTCAAGGTATTGGAAGAAGGGATTGATCCGGCAGCCTATGTTGGGGAAAACAGGCTTGGGATGGTCAACGATTCCGATGTGATCAGTAAAGCCGTACTCGAGGTTCTGTCTGAAAATGAAAAGTCGGTCAATGAGTACAAGGGCGGAAATCAGAAGGTGGTGGGTTTCTTTATCGGCAAGGTCATGAAAAAACTGGACGGGAAGGCAGACCCCAAAATCGTTAACGCGTTGCTTTTCGAACATCTGGAAAAATAACTTGATCACCCCCCTTCCAGTTTCGCTGTGAGTGCCGAAGTCTGTCCGCAAATTCTAAAAATGCCTACGCTCAAGGCGAAACTGGAAGGGGGGTGATCAACTCGCGGTCATTTCAGCTTCTCAATCCCGCCTTGCCGCATTTCCGCCCTTCGTTTGTCTATCAGACACTCATCTCTCTTACATAGCTTGTGCAGCTTATCCGCAATATGTTCTTCCTCATATGATGTACGCAAAGCCAGGTTGGAAAGATCGCCGCGTTGTTCTTCATATTCACGCTTGAATCGCCCATGATAATAATTCATCCGCTGAAGATATATCCATTCGCCATATTCAGCCGATTTTTTTCGTTTATACTCAGCGGTACATTCTTCCTTAGTTTCCATAATAAACAACCTCTTCCAGCTCGAATATTTTTTACGGATTTGCCGTGCAGCGGCGCAAGCGAACACTCAAGGAAAGCCGCGCGCCGATCCGGAGCGACAAAGAATTATATACAATATGTCAAATGCTATGATCAAGGTTCTCATTCAGGAGGGTGAATGTCGAACGCTTTTCCTATAAAATAATATGTTTTGGCCGGTAGGGTTTTCTTACATCTGGAACTGTGGCGACAAAGGCATACAGGGAGGTTTCATGCAGGATTTTTATATCAAAGAACGCGACAGATCGCGTATTCCCGAAAAATACAAATGGGATCTCGCCGACGTCTATCCGGATGACAACGCGTGGAAAACGGCAAAGCGAAACTTCGTCGCCATGCTGCCTGAAATAGCCGCGTTTGCCGGAACACTTGCCGAATCGCCGATACGATTGTTCGACTGCCTTGTGTTCACCGACCGTCTGGACAAAGAATACACGCGCCTGGCCTGTTATGCCGGTATGAAATCCGACACCGATACGAGGGACGCGAAATACCTTGCGATGGATCAGGAAATGTCCCAGATCGCTTCTGATTTTTCCGCCCGTTCGTCATTCATTGAACCTGAAATTCTCCGCATCGAACCCGAACGTATCGACGAATTCATAAAAAAAGAGCCGCGCCTTGTACCGTATCGCCATGTGCTCGACAATATTTTACGGCGGCGGGCGCATACGCGCAGTGAAAGTGAGGAGATAATCATAGCCGAAGCCGGGCTGATGGCCGACGCGCCGGGCAATATCAACGGCGTTTTCACAAACGCGGATTTCCCATACCCTGAAGTTACATTGGAAGACGGTTCCGTCGTACGTCTTGATCCCGCGGCTTTCAGCCTTAACCGCCGTTCGCGCATCCGCAATGACCGTGAAAAGGTTTTCGCCGCATACATGGGAAAGATGAACGAGTTTCGCCGCACCTTCGGCACACAGCTCGCCGCAGAGGTGCGTAAAAACATGTTCTACGTGCGCGCGCGCAATTACGGTTCATGCCTCGAACGCGCTCTCGACGAATACAATATCCCGACCGCCGTTTATATGAATCTGATTTCAGGCATACGCGGACATCTTGACACTATGCGCCGCTACCTCGATTTGCGCCGGCGGCTTCTGGGGCTTGACGAATTGCGTTACCACGATCTTTACGCGTCGATCACGGCTGATCTCGATCTATCCTACACGTATGACGAAGCCGTCGGGCATGTTCTCCGGTCGCTCGAGCCGCTGGGAAAGGAATACGCCGACGTCGCCGAAAAGGCGCTCAACAGCCGCTGGGTTGACGTTTATCACAATGATGGCAAGCGATCGGGCGCGTACTCAAACGGTGCGATCTACGACGTCCATCCCTACATTTTGCTTAATTACAACGGAAAATACGACGACATCAGTACGATCACCCACGAGCTGGGACATACGATGCACAGTTTTCTGTCTAATAAAGCTCAGCCATACGCTCTTTCACACTACTCAATTTTTGTGGCGGAGGTTGCCTCCACATTCAATGAAGCCCTGTTGCTTGACTATATGCTCAAAACTGAATCCGCCGCGGAGATACGGCTGTCGCTGCTGGGCAACTATCTTGATAATGCCCGCGCCACGGTTTTCCGCCAGGTTCAATTTGCCGAATTCGAGCTTAAAATCCACGAACTTGTCGAAAACGGGACGGCTCTTACCGGCGATTTGCTGGACGAGATATATCTTGGTATTACGAGGGAATACTACGGCCACGGAGAGGGCGGCTGCGTTGTGGACGATATCATCCGCGCGGAATGGGCCTACATTCCGCATTTTTTCGCCAATTTTTATGTTTATCAATACGCGACTTCGTTTATCGCCTCGACTGCACTTGTCGAAAATATAATCGCTGGAGAACGCGGCGAAGCGGAACGGTATCTTGAACTGCTGCGGGCCGGCGGGTCTGATTATCCGATCGACCTGCTCCGCAAAGCGGGCGTGGATATGACGACGCGGTCGCCTATGGACGCCTGTATAGGAAAGATCAATCAGGTGATGGACGAAATGGAAGTACTGGCGGCAGATCTCGGACGCTTGGGGTAATTACAAAACCTTGAATGATTAGGGATTAATTCATATGGAGCGCGGCGGCTTGCCGCCGCTTTTAGCAAGCAAGCTTGCTCTCGTGCCGGTCGTGCAGAAGCCGCGAATGCAACGAGCGTAAGAAGACAGGTTGCAACATGATGTGGTTATTGTAACCGTCTCTTTTGTTAAGTGCGTCGGCAAACAGCCGCTATTAAAGCGGGAGCAAGCCACCGTACTCCATGAATCATTCGAGGTTTTGCAATTGATTCTGGTTTTTGAAAATGTGTTGTGACAGGATTTGATGGCATTAATGAAAAAGCGGTGGGTTAGGAGGATAATACAAATACTGGCGGCAGGCGCGGTTTTAGCGGCTCTTGCCCTGTGTCTGATTATGACGCCGCCCGCGCAACGCTTCGCTTTCAATTATCTTTGCCATTACCTGAATAATAACGCCGGAATCAGGGTGGAAGCGTCCATCGTCAGTCTGAATTATTTCCGCGGCCGCACGGCGCTCGAAAACCTTGCAATCAGCTCTACATCCGCTCCCGAACTGCCGCCGGTCTTTCGCGCCGATCACGCAGCCCTGGAGCTGGATGTTTTAAAAACGCTAAGAAGCAAGATAGTTATTAAAAATATTACGCTTGTTCGGCCGGAAATCTATTACTTCACGGACAAAGACGGAAATGACAACCTGCCTGTTTTTCCGTCTTCCGAGGACGGAGCCGTGCCCGAAATTCTGATAGTCCGCGCAGAAATCCACGACAGCATTTTTCAATACGACGACCAGTCGAATAACCTGTTTGTAAAAATTCCAGAATGGAGCCTTGATGTAAAAGGCGACGCGCAAACTTTTTTGCACCATATAGTTTTTGAAAACCAGACGGATGCCGAACTGCAATTCGAAGATATGGTCTTTCCGATCAGAACGTTGTTATTTACCGGTATTCTGAATTTAGGAAAAAACGATCTTGAGATTTCATCGGCGCGTCTTGAAACCGACGGCGGATTTGCCGACATAACCGGCAACGTCAATCTTTCCGGGCCTTCCATTGACGCGACGGTCAATGCCGAAATGGATTTGCCGATAACCTCCGCGCTTGCCTCAATGAAAGAATCTTTGGGCGGAAAGCTGTCCGGCGAAATTCACGCCGCCGGCGATTTTAACGGCATTGATATTTCCACGCGTCTAAGGATTTTAAATTTCCGCTTTTACGATTACAGGCAGAACGCGCTCGAACTGGCCATGAAGGGAAACTGGCGGAGTGATACCGGACGACTGGTTTTACCTGAAATCACCGTTTCATCCCTTGATGGAACCGTCAACGGAAAGGCCGATCTTGCCGTTTCAGAAACTTCAAAAACAAATTCGGTTTCCGTCGAAATTACAAATCTCAATCTCACGCCGTTGACAAAACTCGCAGGCGCACCGACGAATATTGCCGCCCGCGCCGCAGGAACGGCGAATCTCAAATGGGAAGGAGAATTTGATCCACGAAAAATCGCCGCCGCCGCACAAATGACGCTCATCGCCGATACGGTGGAACCCGGCGCCGGCGTTTTGCCGCTTTCCGGCAACCTGGCCGCCGATCTGAAAAACAACCGGCTTGAAATTACGGTTCCAGAACTGAAAGCCATGGATGTTGAAATGGCCGGACGGTTCACGCTGGAAAATTTTCAAAGCATTGAAGGAGAATTTGAAGGGACGAATGCCGGTGTTGAACTGACAATTTCGCAAATAGCGCGTCTTTGGGGCGCTGATGAACTTCCCGTCGCCGCGTACGATTTGAGCGGCCCGGTGAATTTTTTCATTCATGCCGCGGGAAATCTTGATCAACCGGAAATCAGCGCGTCGCTGGAAACTCCGGAATTGAACTTCAGGAAATTGAAAATCAGCTCGCGTTCCGCTTTTCTTCTGCGCGATGATACGTTCAATTTTACCGGCAATTTCGGATTGCTGCAAAATTCTACGGCCGCCGTTAAGGGGAGTCTGACCTTTGGTGACGACGGTCCTGTCGCTTTAGTTACAGTGCAGGCGGAACACATCCCCGCCGCAATTATCAATGATATTTTCGATTCGCAAATTCCTTTAAGCGGCTACGTAGACGCTTCGGCGGAAATCAGCGGCCCGATTCATAATCCGGAAATAAAGGCCGTCGTTTCAGCCGACGATGTTTTTTTATTCGAAAACCCACTGGGGCGTCTGGATGCTGAGTTAGTTCTCGCGAATAAGGAAATCCGTTCAGATAAATTCTTACTGGGCGCGCATATGTCCTCGACAGGTGAGCAGGGGGCAGAAGTTGAAGGTTTGCTTGCCGCAAGGTTTTCCTATTCGCCGGATACTGGGCGGTATGAACTTCATGCGAACGGTAAAGATCTGACGCTAAGCGGCTGGAATCTTCCCGAAATGCTCTCTGTTCCGGAAAAAATCAATCTCCAAATATCCGGCGACGGAACCATCGATCAGCCCCGTGTTCAGGCGAAGATCGACGTCGATGATCTGAAAATAAAACATGGCGATGAAGAAACATCGCTCGGGCCTGTTTCCATAACCGCCGATATTGTATCTGAAAACGCGCGGATTGCCGCGAAGGCGCCGCGCCTCAATCTTTGGGCGGAAGCACGGGGAGATCTTTCCGCGCCCTATAATTTTATAGGAGAGATTCGCGCGGAAAATTCCGACCTTTCCGCAATCGATCTGAAAACATGGGACGAACAACCGCTTGGCGGCGCGCTGGAGGCGGCAATCCGCATCGTCGGCGATTTTGAAAATCCGGAACGAATTGAGATCGACGCCGATATTAGAAACATCATGCTTCGGGCGCAAGCCCACGAAGCGCGCCTTTTCGGTCCCGCACGCCTGCAATACCGCGCCGGTGTTCTTGAAATTCCGAATCCGGCCCTTTTTGTGACACGAAGTTCGCAGCTTGAATTTTCCGGTCGCCTTCCTTTCGGCGAAGCCGATTCCGCTGAGAGGCTTAAACTCCGTGGGCGAGTGGATATTGCCGAAGCGATGTCTTTTATGCCTGTTTTTGAAGGGCTGGATGTTACCGGTTTTTTGAATTTTGACGTTGGTGTAGGCGTCAATAACGGAGATTTTGGCGGCGAGGGTGAAATAGCAATGGAACGCGGTGTTGTGAATATTCCCGACCTCCCGCTTCCGTTTGAAGCCATTAACATCAAGGCCGATATTCTGGACGGCGCGCTGATTCTGCATGACGCTTCGGCGAAATGGGGCGACGGTACGATAACGGTTTCCGGCGAGCTTCCTTTCCGCGCCCTGCCGTGGACGGTTCCCGGTCTGGTGGCGCGCGACGGCCCGGTTCAGTTTAAGCTTGCCGTTACCGGCCTGACCCCTGAAATGACCGACATTTTCCCGCCAGGATTGACCGGTAAGCTTTCGTTTCGCGCGGAGGGAAACGCCGACCGTGCCGACCTTGAATCTCTGAATGCGGAAATCGTTTTTGACGAATTGAATTTCAGCGTGGAGTCACTCGACTTTTATCAGGCTGCGCCGGTGCGAATCGGGATTCACAACGGCACGGCGTCAATCTCCCAAATGACCATCATAGGCCCTGAAACAAATCTTTTCCTGTACGGTTCCGCCGGACTGCTTTCTCCGGATGATTCCGTCAGTCTGCGGCTTAACGGATTTCTTGACGCCGCTCTTCTGACTTTTGGAGACCCTGATCTTAGAGCCGCCGGACGGCTCGACATACTGATCGATGCCGGAGGAACGCTCTCGAATCCCGTGCTTTCCGGTTACGCCGAAACGGATAACGGTCGATTCTCCTTGCGCAACCCGCGTATTGTGGCGGACGATCTGCACATTCGTCTTGCAATCACTCCGGAGAATATTTCCGTCGAGCGTCTCACAGGCCTGCTCAACGGGGGTTCGCTGACCGGCGAGGGCGCGGTGGGATACGCAGGCGGTCCGTTTGACGACATAAATTTGCGTCTGTCTTTTGATAATTTTTTTCTTGAAGCCCCGGAAGGGTTAAAATCGCTTTCAAGCGGGACAATCACGATTGTTTCTGAAGAAGACGCCATAGTGATCGGCGGAAACATACGTATCGAAGAAAGCATTTTCCGGGAATCGTTCGAAGTCGGCGGGCAGGTGATGAACTATCTGAGATCCCATCAGATGGTGGAAATCTCCGATGATCCGACGCAGGATTCAATACTGAACCGCATCCGCTATAACATATCGCTGCGCACCATGACTCCGCTTTTTGTGCAAAATAATATGGTGCGGGTGGAGGCCGAGGCAAGCGGACTGCGAGTTGTCGGCACCTACCACGAACCGTCCGTGACCGGACGTGTTGCGCTGGTCGAAGGCGGCACGATTTTTTTAAGTCAGCTGGAATATTACCTTGAACGCGGCGTCGTTACCTTCGTCAATCAAACCCGGGTCGAACCGGAACTGGATATTCAGGCGCGAACGAAAGTCGCCGAATACGACATTGCATTAAATATCTCCGGCAATGCAATGTCGTATTCGGCCGTACTCACATCGGAGCCGTCGCTGCCTGAGCGGGATATTTTATCGCTGCTGTTGACAGGCAGAACTTCGGCGGAAACCCAGGGGCGGGAAATGCAGGCCGCCGCGGGAGGAACGCTCTCTCTGCTCGCCGGACTTGGCGGGGAACAGCTTACGGGCGGCGCGCGCAGAGCCTTGCATCTCAGTACGTTCCGTATAGATCCGGGTTTTATAGCATCGGAGTCGGATCCGGGCGCGCGGCTTACCGTCGGCGAAGATATAACACGCGATTTCAGTCTGGCTTATTCAATGAACCTTATCAACGGCGGCGATCAGATCTGGGCTGCGCAGTACGCGTTGACGCGACGGTTCACTACACAGACTACAAGACAGCAGGACAATAGCTACAGGTTTGAATTTCGGCACGACATACGGTTTGGAAACGCGAATACCGGCCGGCCGACACGTCAGGGCGAAAGCCGCCGATCCGGCGCAGGAGAAGGAACCGAAAGGACGAGTACGCGTGAAAATACAAGATTTGAAATAGGCGACATCCGTTTCACGGGCGAAGAAAATTTTTCCGAAAAAACGCTCCTCAGACGCTTGAACGCATCGCCGGGGGACCGTTACGATTTTTCAAAAATTCAGCGAGGCCTTGACCGGCTGCAGGGATTTTACGCCGGTGAAAATTATCTTGAAGCGGACATACGCATGAGGCGCGAAACACGGGGAGATGCCGTTGATCTCGAACTCGGCATAACGTCGGGGCCCGTAGTACGTTTTTACTTTGAAGGTTTTCCGGTTTCTTCAAGAACACGGCATGATGTCGAAAAGGCATGGGTTGATGGAGTATTTGAGGCCGGACGTGTTGAAGACGCCGTCGCGGTACTGCGCCGCAGCATGGTAAGTGACGGTTATCTTAAAGCCGCGATAACCGTTGAAACGGAGCTTGCGGTGGAAGACGGCTCGCCCGCGGAAATCAGGCATGTTTTTTTTCAGATCACTCCGGATGTGCGTTATTCCGGTATTACGCTCCAGTTTCCAGGAGCGGCCGGGATCGGTGGTGACGAACTGCGCGACGCGATCAGGAGAGCGGGACTCGAAATAGACGTTTACGCCGATCCCGGAAAAGTCGCCGATTTTATTCAAAGATACTATCGCGAACGTGGTTTTCTTGAAACGCGGGCGGCGGCGACGCGCCTGAACCTTGATTCCGAAACCCGTTCCGGCGAAGCGATCATTGATATTCGGGAAGGGCCGCTTTTTATCATAGGCGACCTGGAATTTACCGGCAACAGCGCTTTCAATTACAATCGTCTATGGGTGTCCATTCCGATGTCAAGCGGCAGCTATTTCAGTCCGGAAACCTTGCGCAACTCGCTCAGGGCGATCGAAAACCTATACCATAGCCGCGGTTACAACGATGTTTCAGTGACATCACGCGTGGAGCGGGATACGCTCAACGCGCTGGCGCATGTATCGTTCCAGATCACCGAACGGCGGCAGTCTTATATTGAAGCCGTCGAAATCGAAGGAAACCAGCGCACCAGCTTGTATTTTGTGACACGGCAGCTTGATTTTCATACGGGTGACGTCCTTGACTTTGAAAAAATCAATGAAAGCCGGCGGCGGCTTTACGCAACCGGCGTCTATTCCACCGTTGATTTTCAGACCACCGAGATCGGCGAAATCAATGGGGATATCGCCGAACCGGCCCGAAAAAATATGCGTATTCGCCTGCGTCTGCGGGAAAACGCCAATTATCGTCTGCAGTACGGACTTTTTTACGATACGGAACGCGGCCTGGGCGGGATTATGGAGGCGCAAAACCTGAACGTGATGGGGCGCGCTTCCAATCTGGGTTTTCGTGTTCGTTACGACGCCGACCTGCAGGAAGGCCGCCTCTATTACCGCCAGCCTTTTATCCGGTTGCTGCATCTCAAGATGGACGCAAGCGCTTTTGGCCAGCGTGAGGAGCGAGCCTCGTACAGCGCCCGGCGAATAGGTTTTTCGCTCGTACAGGAGCGGGAGATTTCCAGGGGTTTCCGAATTGACTACGGCTATCGCTATGATCATGTGCGTTGGTATCCGGAGGACGTCGCCGTGAATCCCACGCTATTTCAGGCGAACGTGCCGGTGGCCCGGCTCACGGCCACTTTGACGCGCGACACTCGCGACAATATCCTGGATGCTACAAAAGGAGAATTTTCGGCGCATACCCTGGAATTTGGTCCGGCGTGGCTGGGATCAGAAACGGGTTTTGCGCGCTATTCCGGTCAATATTTCCGGTACGTGCCGCTTGATAAATATCTGAAACTTCCGACGAAAGATCAGGACGGCGACGCGCTGCCGGCACGCTTCGTCTATGCCGGCGCTCTGAGGCTTGGATTGACTTCTTCTTTTGGAGGAAGCGACATCATTTCGCCGGAACGCTTTTTCGCCGGCGGCGGTACCACTATACGCGGTTTTGAGCAGGACATGCTCGGCCCTACAATACTTCGTGACGACGGGAAGTTGAGTCCAAGGGGTGGCGAAGGGCTGTTTCTTTTCAATAATGAAATACGTTTTCCGATCTGGAGCGTCTTGCACGGAGTTGGATTTTTGGACATCGGCAATGTCTACACACGACTCGGCGATTTCGATTTCAGCCTGCGCAAAACCGCCGGTGTAGGATTAAGGCTGAAAACCTCGTTTCTCCCTCCGCTGCGTTTTGATTACGGCTTCAAGCTCGACCGACGAACGGGTGAACGAGGCGGCGCCTTCTTCTTCAGCATCGGTCAGGCGTTCTGATTATTTATGCGGCGGATGCATATAGTCATAAGGGGAGCGGTTCAGGGCGTGGGTTTTCGGCCTTTCGTTTACCGGCTTGCCAAGGAAATCCGCCTCGCCGGATGGGTTCGTAATTCCCTGCAGGGCGTTTTTATTGAAGTCGAAGGTGAACAGGCCGCGCTGGACGAATTTCTGCTGCGTGTCGAACGTGAAAAACCGCCGCGCGCCTTCATTCAAAGCCTTGAATATTCCCTGCTTGAGACGGCGCTTTTTCAGGGCTTTGAAATTAGAGAAAGTGAAGCAGGCGGCGCGGCTGATATACTGATACTTCCGGATATCGCCGTTTGTGACGACTGCCTCGCGGAGATGTATGACCCCGGAGACAGGCGTTATCTTTACCCATTTATAAACTGTACGCACTGCGGCCCGCGTTTTTCCATCATTGAATCGCTGCCATACGACCGTCCGAATACATCCATGAAATTATTTCCGCTGTGTCCGGACTGCCGGCGGGAATACGATGCCGCCGAAGACCGGCGATTCCATGCCCAGCCGATTGCCTGTCCGACATGCGGCCCCGAACTCAGTCTATGGAATGAAACCGGCCAGACGTTCGCGGTTCGGAACGACGCTTTGATTGAAACCGTTGAATTCATCCGCCGGGGAAAAATCGCGGCGGTCAAAGGTATTGGCGGGTTTCACCTCATCTGCGACGCGCGAAACACGCAGGCTGTGGAATTGCTGCGCCTGCGCAAACGCCGCGAGGAAAAACCTTTTGCGCTGATGTACCCGTCGATTGAGGCGATCGAGTCGGATTGCTGCGTGGCGCCGCTGGAACGCCGCCTGCTTCGTTCGCCGGAAGCGCCGATTGTGCTTCTGGAACGGCGTGAAAATTCCATCACCCCGAATATCGCCCGAAACGTTGCGCCGGCAAATCCGTATCTTGGAGTGATGCTTCCATCGACACCGCTGCATCACCTGCTGATGAAAGAATTCGGCGGCCCCGTTGTAGCAACCAGCGGCAACCTGTCAGACGAGCCGCTTTGCATTGACGAACACGAAGCACTGGCGCGGCTTTCCGGCATTGCGGACGTTTTTCTGGTTCATAATCGCCCCATTGTCCGTCATGTCGACGATTCAATCGTCCGGATAGTTTTAGGCGGAGAACTCATGCTCCGTCGCGCGCGAGGCTACGCACCGCTACCGCTTGTGAATAAAGGAACCTGTGGCGGCATACTGGCGGTAGGCGGGCATCTGAAAAATACGATCGCCTTTTCTTCTGGAAACAATATCTTTCTCAGCCAGCATATCGGCGACCTTGAAAACAAAGAAGCCGTTGAGGCCTTTCATCGCGTGACAGCCGATTTTCGCCGTCTGTACCCTGTTGAACTTGTACGCGTCGCAGCCGACAAACACCCCGATTATATTTCAACCAAAGCGGCCGACACGTTTGGCGTTCCCGTCATACGCGTGCAGCATCATCACGCTCACGTGGCGGCCTGCATGGTGGAAAATGAAATAGACGATACGGTGCTGGGCGTCGCGTGGGACGGAACCGGATATGGACTTGACGGAACTATCTGGGGAGGCGAATTTCTACTGGTTAACAATGCCGGATTCCGGCGCGTCGCGACATTGCGGGAGTTTCGTTTGCCGGGAGCTTCGACCGCCGTTCGTGAGCCGCGCCGCGCCGCGTTGGGCCTTCTATACGAAATATTCGGCAGGGATTTTCATGCGCAGGAAGATCTTCCACCGGTTCGATCTTTCACGCAACATGAACGCGCTTTGCTCAACCGTATGCTTGGAAATGATATTAATTCGCCACGGACGACAAGCATGGGACGGTTGTTCGACGCCGTTGCGTCGATTTCAGGTCTGTGTCATAAAAACGGCTTTGAAGGACAGGCGGCCATTGCACTTGAGTTTGCCGCCATGAAAACAGATACGTGTGAAACCTATCCCTGCGGCATTGTGCCTCTTTCAGCGACGGGAATCGGAGAGGAAATCGCCGTCGTCGATTGGGAACCGTTGATTCACGCCGTTATTCACAATGTACGCATGTGCGTTTCCACAGCGGAGATCGCCCGAAAATTTCATAACACACTTGCTGAAATCATTCTCACCGTTGCCCGGCGGGTGGGCGAATCGCGCGTCGTTCTGACCGGGGGCTGTTTTCAAAACCGCGTGCTTTTGGAAGGAGCTGTCGAAAGATTGCAGAACGCGGGATTCCATCCTTTTCGACATCAGCGGATTCCGCCCGGCGACGGCGGCGTCGCCCTGGGCCAGATCGCCATAGCGGCGGCGGGGAAAAGTACGCTACAAAAGAACCACGAATGAAAGCATTTTCCTGGTGTCTATTAGTGTTCATTCATGGTTCAAAATTACTCGGTCTCATGTCGCAAAACTTTTACGTCGCGCGCCCCGCCGAGCGGATAAGATTTGAGTTTCAATAATGTGATTTATTTCGTACAATTGTAAAATATCGGGTGTACGTTACTCGAAGGTTCTTATTAAAAAGGTTTCTACTATGGTTATGGATTTTAAGGTTGGCGACAACGAATGTAGTATTGAGCAGGCATTAATAGACTGGATAGCCGAACATGGCAACGTCTGCGATATCGACACAACCAATCTTATCTGTCCGCGATTCATAATGACATGCGACGATATAGCGATGTTTCAGCAGGCGGTTGACGACTTTGGTGCGCTTTGGGTCGAATTTAACGACGCGGGAACTAGCGAAGAAAGCTTTATGTCTTCATACATTGCTGCGCTGCATAACTGCGCGGAAGCCGCTAAAATCGAGGAATACTAAGGGCAACCTCCGAAAACCCCGAAATCAAGGCTTGCGATCGAGACAAAAGCGGAGTTTACATTCGGTAAATGAGCATTTTGTCGAGGGAGCGTAACGCAGAGTTCGGGGTTTTCGGAGGTTGCCTAAGAAAGCACGGACAAAATGCCTTGCGCTTCATCCCGCACAGCCGTTTTATCGGCGATTCCCTAACTCAGTTACTGGATAACATTACAGGCTAACAAAATGAGCAAAACTGCTCCGAGCCCTATTCGATACCAGGCGAATGGAATAAAATTTTTGCTTTGAACGAATTTTAAAAGCCAGACTACCGTGAGCCATGCGGAAATTGTGGCGATAATATACGCTACAATTGCTTCCGCCGAAAACAGGCCCTTAACGTTTCCGGCATTAAATTCCTTGAAAAATTCATAGCCGCCTGCGGCGAACATGGTGGGAATTCCCACTAAAAAGGAAAATTTAACGGCGTTCGATCGCGCAAGACCTACGATAAGTGCGCCCATAATCGCCATTCCCGAACGGGATGCTCCCGGGAAAACGGCGGCGGAAAGCTGACCAAGCGTGACGGCGATAACGACCAACCATGTTATATTGGAATGTAGTGTTTTTTTCCCGGAGGTATGTTCAACTATAAAAAATACAAAAGCTCCAATTAACACGGCAAATGCCACAGGCAAAGTGGATTCTTCCGGCAATTTTAATCCAAGTTTTTTTGCGATAAAACCGCCGACTCCCGTCAGGAAAAAAGCTGCAAATATTTTTATAACGTAATCCCGGGTGTCCGGGTTTTTCCAGTCGGTGAAAAAGGCCAATATGTCTTTCCAGAATGCAAGCGTGCAAGCGGCGATGGGCCCCACCTGTATTAATACGTAAAACGCGTCGGTGTATCTGTTTGTCAAAAAGTTTTGGGCTATCAACATATGCCCTGTTGATGAAATAGGCAAAAACTCGGTTAAACCTTCCACCAAACCAATAATTATTGCTTCAATCATTTTATCTCCATATGTAATTACAACAATTCGCCGTATCGTCTAATAAAGAGCTTTTTAAAGCCGGTTGCCAGCATCAGATAAAGCAGGATGGTAGCGGCCAGATACGCGAAGAAAATCGGCGGAAGCGGCGCAAGTCCGACTGCCGCGCCAAGTCTTGTAAACGGTATTGCGGTCAACACCACGATTCCAGTCATTGTCAGCAAAGTAACCGGCATGGAAGCACGGCTATGAATGAACGGCATTTTCGGTGTACGTAGCATGTGGATAACAAGCGTCTGGCTCCACATGGATTCAACAAACCATCCCGCATGGAATACCGCAATGAAATACGCTTGGGTGGCAGGATCGGTTATCTCGCGGAACATCAAACCTCCGCTGACTAACGGGCAAATTATAAAGTACATCAGCATATACGTCGTAATATCGAATACCGAGCTTGTCGGGCCAATCCAGAGCATGAATTTTCCAATGGAAGACGAATCCCATTTTCTTGGTACGGCTAAAAACTCCTTATCCACGTTGTCCCAGGGAAGAGCCGTACAGGACAAGTCATAGATAAGATTCAACAGCAGCAGTTGAATAGGCAGCATCGGCAGGAACGGCAGGAACGCGCTTGCCGCAAGCACTGAAAACATATTGCCGAAGTTGGAGCTGGCCGTCATTTTTATATATTTAATGATGTTTGCGTAAATCTTTCGGCCTTCTATGACGCCCTGCTCCAATACCATGAGGTCTTTTTCCATAAGGATGATATTGGCCGACTCCTTCGCAATATCAACAGCGGTATCCACGGAAATGCCGACGTCGGCGGCTTTCATGGCGGCGGCGTCATTTATACCATCGCCCATATAGCCCACGGTGTGGCCGTTTTTGCGCAGAGTTGTGACTATACGAGCCTTTTGTCTTGGGGACAGCTTGGCAAAAACATTTGTTTTTTCGACAGCCATTTTTAACTGCTCATCGTTCATTGCTTCAATGTCCGCGCCGAGCAGGATGTTTCCAGCGTTAAGCCCTACCTGTTTGCAGACACTCTTCGTCACGGCGTCGTTGTCGCCTGTAAGAACTTTCACGCCGACGCCGTACTCATACAGCGCTGCAATAGCTTCCGCCGTGCTTTCCTTGGGTGGATCGAGGAAAGCAAGATAGCCGATCAACACCATATCGCGCTCATCCGCTACCGAGAACGCTCCCGCGGGAGAAGGATTCGTCTTTTGCGCGACGCCCAACACACGCATGCCGTCCGTGTTGTAGCCATTGCAGGTCTCAAGAATCTCGCGGCGCAACTCGTCAGTAATCGGTTCGACCTTGCCGCCGTACTCGGCATAAGCGGAGGTGGAAAGCATTTCTTCTATCGCGCCCTTTGTGATCATCTGCGTTTTGCCGGTTATTTTGTCGGTGACAACGACGCTCATGCGCCTTCGTGTAAAATCGAAAGGTATTTCGTCGATTTTTTGATAAGCATCTTCGTAAGCCGCTACGTTTTCCTCTTTTGCACGATCAATGATCGATATGTCCATCAGGTTTTTAAGACCCGTCTGGTAGTAGCTGTTCAGGAAAGCGTGGCGCAAAACCCTGACGTCACTGTTGCCGTGTATGTCGAGGTGGTACTGGAGGATGATTTTGTCCTGAGTGAGAGTGCCTGTTTTATCCGTACACAGGATGTCCATGGCGCCGAAGTTCTGAATGGAATTCAGCTCTTTTACAATGACCTGCTTTTTCGACATGGAAACCGCGCCCTTGGCCAGGTTGGCGGATACTATCATCGGCAGCATTTCCGGCGTCAGACCGACCGCAACGGACAGCGCGAACAAAAACGCCTCAAGCCAGTCTCCTTTTGTGAATCCGTTTACAAACAGAACCACCGGCACCATGACGAGCATGAAGCGAATAAGCACCCAGGATACGGAAGAAACGCCTTTTTCAAAACTCGTCGGCGGAGTCTTTTCCCGAAGCTGACTGGCTACGCCGCCCAGTTCGGTACTGTCGCCGACCGCAAGCACAATCGCCGTTGCGGAACCGGAAACCACAGTGCTGCCCATATAGGCGAGATTGTTCAGTTCCAGAGGATTTGCAAGTTTGCCATGTATCTCTCCAGAGAATTTTTCAACGGGTTCGCTCTCGCCCGTCAGCGACGCCTGGCTTACGAACAGGTCTTTTACGCGCAAAAAACGCACGTCGGCGGGAATAATGTCGCCCGCGGCGAGGTGCACAATATCACCGACAACTATTTCGTCGAGCGGGATCTCGCGTTTTTCCGAAAACTCCGCGTCTTCGTCGCGCCGCATTACGGCGGCGGTTGTTTCGACCATCTCGCCTAGACGTTCGGCGGCGCTGCCGCTGCGCCGTTCCTGCACGAAACGCAGAAGACCGCTGATGACCACCATGGTCAGCACGATCACTACCGCCGGAATATCGCCGGATAGCAGTGCAATAAGCGTCAGGGCGAATAATACGACGGTAAACGGATTAATGAATGCATCCCACAGTCTTTTAAGCAGTGACGCTTTTTCCCGGCGCGTTATAAGGTTAACACCGTACTGGTCGCGCATTTCCTCGATTTTATCGTCGTTGTAGCCGTTGGAAGCGTTGTCGTACTGAATCAACAGCGTATCCGGGTTCTTCTGCGCGGCGTTCAGAAGGCGGCGCTTAGCCCTTTCACGGTCTGTCATTGCGGTGTGCTGGATTGTTTTTTTCGCCATTTTCGCGCCCTCGTTAATTTTTCTTACAGGACTCGGAGGCGGCGATTAACTTGCGATTTTCGGCGCGTTGGCGGGACGAAGGTGAATCAGGCATGTAATCGGAGCATCTTTGCCCTGGATATTGTCGCTGCTACTGCCAGGTTCCACTGTTTACCTTCCTGAATATAGAGATCGTATAAACCAAAGATTCCTGTTGGATTACGGCAGGAATTGACCTTTTCCTATTCAAATTTCGAGATAATACCTTATACAAATCCGCGGTAAAATCAACCGCAATGTACGGGGTACACGACATAATTTGAGGTTATTGCCCGCCGGCTGTTTTTCCGTCATGTGCCGGTCCCGAGTATAGATGCTGCACCCAATCTATCGCCTGTAAATAAATGTCGGAGATGCGTTCAATTGAAACGGCGTACCGTGCGGCGATATCCTGCGCCTGATACCAGTCGCTCTGTTCATAGCAGGCGATCAGGTTCAGCAGATTTCCGAATTCCCCTTCGCGCGTAAGAAGCGGCGTGGCTATATGCGGCGAAATATTCGTCTGCGTCACGACATCCATCATGGGCATATCTAAAATTGCGTCCATGAAAGACATCAACCCCATCAGGAACAGGTCGTCTGCCTTGTCGGCCATTCCCACGTCGGACGCGAGCAATTCCATGAAACGCGCGCGAATCAGGGACAGCATTATAAGTTCGGTCGGTTTATTTTCACTCAGCCCGGATAGAGAGACCAGGGTAATCCATTTCTTAAGTTCTCTCTCTCCAAGAATGGAAAGCGCTTGCCGGATATTGCTTACAGTGTGACGTAGTCCGAAAAACGCGGAATTTATAACGCGCAGCAGTCGGTATGAAAGAGCTATATCCTGCTTGATGATATCTGAAATCGCCTGAAAGTCGATGTCGGGATTGTGGGAAAGCCGAATCAACTGCAGGGTTTGATATCGTCTCGGCGCAGGAAGGCTCGCCTTGTGTTTTGCGATGATCGGCTTGCAGAAAAAATTTCCCTGAAACAGTGTAAAATTACATTTTTGGGCCAACTCGAATTTGGCATGGCTTTCCAGTTTTTTGGCAAGAAGCTGTGTCAATGGATGACTTTTCCGCATTTCCTGGGTGAATCCCATGAGCTTTTCCTGATTCTCAAGGCTAAATTCAACGCTGACTATGTCCGCCGCATCAAGCAACGGTAATAAAGCATCTTCCCCGAGGCGGAAGCAATCCAGCGCGATCAAATATCCTTTATCCCTTAGCTGGCGGCAGGCCGCGATTACTTCGGGAGTAGGAAGAATCGTTTGCGCCAGCTCCACGACGAGAATCTGCGGCGGTAGAATCGTTGCCACCATGTCCAGCAGAAGTTTTTCTGTAAAGTTGACGAAACCGCGTTTATTGTTCGTTACACGCGCGATGCCAAGATCATAAAAGCTGTGGATGATCGTTCGGGAAGAATGGCTGTCTTTTATGCTGTCCCGGTCTTCGGCGGGAATATCGTCTTTACGGCGACCTCCGAGGAAAACAAGCTCATAGCCGTAGATATTCAGATTTTTTGTAAAAACAGGCTGACGGGCGACGCAAATTTCCATACTCATGACCCTTCCCGGTCATCTATATTAAAGCCACGCACGGTTTATTCAAGAAACAATTTGATGTAAACTGAATCTTTTCACCGGAAAGGAAATTTTCATGACTGTATTGACTACCTGGAAAAATGAATACTCACGGTTGCGGGAATATATCGCGGCCCATCCTGATATCGTTCTGACAAAAAATGAAATTTCAATTCCACAGCCGCTGCGCGACGAATTCTATAATATCTTTGACGATATCCGCAGAGCCGTCGCCGCGGAACATCTGGACGCACTGCCGGTCAAGGCGCGTACACTCAACGAGCATTATGCCCGGATCGAAAAAGAAGCGGCCGAACTGCTCGGAGTGGAAAAAATCGAGATGCCGATTGATCTGGATGTGTTTCTGCACAATCCCGAGGAAGGGTTGATAAGGGCGTGTTACAATAGCCTGTTCGGCTTGATACAGGGCAAAATAAACGAGGTGGAATTTGAACATATTGCCGGAGAGAGCATTAACAATTATGTCACGGAATTCTTCCGCCTTGGTTATGAGCGCTGGGCCGCGTTTGAGATAATTAAATTGCTCGAACCCGAGGAAGCGTTCCTTGTAGGCCTTGACGAAGATCTCAAGCCTTTCCTCGGCAAGCTGGAAACAATTGCTTTTGGAAGACAGTGGCATCATCCGACGATGCGCATTCCTGAATTCGTCGTCCGTTCACGCCGGTTTAATTCGCTCGTCGCCGTCAAGATGGCGCTGGCCGTGGAAATCGACGAATATCTCGTTAATTTTCAGAACAGACCCCTGAAGCCTTCCCAAAAAAGAACGGGGGATACGTCGTTCACGATGGACTCCCGCGCCGCACTGCTGTCGTTTATCGAAAACGAAACGAAGATCCCCGTTTACGCCGATATTTTTGAGGGCAATCGAACCCCACCGGACCTGCTGATCGAATTTGTGAACATAAACGCGCGGGGCGGCGAGGAAGAAATTTTCGGGCGCATACGACGGCATATGGAAATACTTAACCCGAAATTCGGATGCACGCTGATCGCTCCCGCGGATGATTTTCAGGCCTCCGGTGAAATGATTCCGGAAAATGTCCGCCTGGTTTCGCTCGGCTTCGATACGGCAAAGCTGGATGCGGAGTTGAACATCCTTTCCGCCTGAGATTTTGAAAACACCAATTTATAGAGTGCGGGAGCTTGCTCCCGCTTTTATAGAGGCGGCTTGCCTTTGGCCTGGGGCGCGTCGGATTTCACCAAAACACAGGGAGTGGTAACCATCGGCCATTCGCGTACAGGAAGATCGTCACTGTTACTTAGGGAAACGCTGCCGGCGTGACAAGAAATAATAACGGCGTCATTGTGTTCAAGTAGCAGGCAAACCACAGTGGGGGAGAAGGATTCCCCGAAACAGGCGGGTGCGTTCGTTGTTGGCATTGGACGCGCCCTGCTCTCAAAAAAATCCCTTAACCAAATCTTAACAACATCCTTATAAGAGCTTCGTAATCGTCCGGTAATTTTTTCGCGGATTGAACGATAGTCCGGAAAAACTGTTTCCAGAACTGGGAATTGTGGATGAAATTTGAAAATTGAAACACTTGGAGAGAGATTATGAAAAAAAATCTAACACGGTTGACGGTTTCAGGTCTTTGCTGTATCTGCCTTGCAGCCGGTGTCTTTACAATGGGATCCGTCCATGCGCAACAAAAACAGAATGTCACTATTACTGGTTCCGACACCATGGTTCTGCTGGGACAGCGCTGGGCTGAAAACTATATGAAGAAAAACCCCGGCGTCAGCATCCAGATAAGCGGCGGCGGTTCCGGCGTGGGAATTGCCGCTCTGCTCAACGGAACGGTCGATATCGCCCAGTCTTCCCGACCGATGAAGGATTCGGAAAAAGAGCAGTTAAAGAGCAAGCGCAGTCTTGATGCCGTCGAACTGTCGGTGGCGCTGGATGGCGTGGCCGTTTACATCAACGAAGGCAACCCGGTTAAGGAACTGACGCTGGAACAGTTGCTGGGTATTTATACCGGCAAAATCACAAACTGGAAGGAAGTCGGCGGTCGTGATGGGCGCATTATGTGCTACGGACGAGAGAACAGCTCGGGAACATACGCATACTTCCAGGAACATGTTCTGAAAAACGCTGATTTTCACCCGACGACACAGGCACTTCCCGGCACCGCCGCCGTCATTAACGCGGTGTCAAAGGATGCCCGCGGCATAGGATACGGCGGAGTGGCCTACCTCAAAGGCGTGCGCGCCCTGCTGGTCAAAGAAAACGCTGCGTCTCCCGGAATCGCGCCGACGCTGGAAAACGTTCAGAAAAACACCTATCCGATCAGCCGTTTCCTCTACTGGTATATGGCCGGAACGCCTTCCGGTCAGGTCAAGCAGATCGCCGACTGGGCTCTTTCCAATGAGGGGCAGTCCGTAATAGAAGACGTCGGATACTATCCGATTCCCGCGGCGATGCGGAATAAGTAGCGGAAATAAGCAAACGATAAATATAAGCGCATTTTCATGGTTATGAAATAACGAAACAAGGAGAGATTGATTATATGAAGATAAATAAGATGATACTTTCGGTTGCAGCCGCGGCTTGTCTTTTTTCGGCCTCGGCGTTTTCACAGGATTTACCCGCATGGGTAAAAAGAATGAAAATCTCCGGCGACCTCGGTGTGCGGACGGAAGTTATAAATGACGAAAAAAGCTCAAATGAAGATTTACACCACAATCGTTTACGCGAACGTGTGCGGTTCCGCCTGGGATTCGACACAAACCCGTCCGATAAGGTAAAGGTGGCATTCGGCATTGAAACCGTCGGCAGCGGTACAAGCAATCCGACTTCAGGCTGGGTGGATTTCAATGATTTTCAGAAGCAGCCTGTATATCTGTCGCACGCCTATGTGCAGTATGCGCCGGTAAACGAGTTGACGCTTTCAGCCGGGGTAATCAAGGGCGACATTCCTTTCTGGAAGCCCGTTCAGCTTGTCTGGAGAAACGACGTAAACCCTATTGGCGCCTCCGCGAATATCAAGGCGAGTTCTGGCAAGGTAAATTTCTTCGCCAACGCCGCCCTGTTCGCGTTGACGGCTAATCGCTACTGGTACGACAATGAAACCAGCGACGTTCCCATGCACGCCGTAGTGGTCGCGCAACCGGGTCTTGAATACAAGGAAAAGAACTTCAGCCTGAAAGGCGCTTTCGCCATCCAGCAATTCAGCCTGACCGGCCACCCCAGCAGTTGGATCAGCTCCGACAGATCGTTTACGCTGATTAATCCGACGCTGGAACTTAAACTATCCAAATTGGTTTCGTCCTATGGAATCACGTTCAACGGCGAATTTTCTAAAAACGTCAATGACTGCGACATAAACAAGTCTCCGCGAAGCTGTGCCGACGAAACTGCCAATGATAACACCAATACATATCTGCTCCAGGTCGGCTTTGGCAGCGATAGAGTCAGCGCGCCCAAAGACTGGCAGATCAAAGCGGCCTATCGCCGTCTCGAAAACAACGCCCTTCCGCGTGGAATGGGTCAGGTAGACGCATATAACGCGGATCCCGGCAAAGGCTGGGAATACTACTTAACCCTGGGGCTGATCAAGGATTTGTCGTTCAACGCCTCGTTTTTCATCATGACGGATATCGATGGAAACAGGCCCCAAAATGTCTGCAAGTTCGATCTGATATACAAGTTTTAACCTGTACAATTTCGTGGAGATTCCGCCGAAGCGAGAGCGGCGGAATCTCCACGAAATCATTTCTATAGCAAAACCCCGAATGATTTCACGGAATGTGTATGGAGTGCGGGAGCTTGCTCCCGCTTTCACAGCGGCGGCTTGTCGCCGCACTCCATATGAAGTCGTCAACAATACGCCTCCTTGAACGATATATTCCGAAGCCGTTTACACTTGTACTACGGCTATGTCCTGAAAAAGTTACATGGAGAGGTAATTGAAAAACCCCGAATGATTTCACGGAATGTGTATGGAGTGCGGGAGCTTGCTCCCGCTTTCACAGTGGCGGCTTGCCGCCGCATTCACCAAAATTACGACAATCGCATCACTGTACGTGTCTCCGGCGCTTGTCACGTTTACGTTCCCTCGTGACCGGCGCGGTAGCAAGCTCCCGCGATAAAAGCGGCGGCAAGCCGCCGCACTCCATATGAAGTCGTCAAAATTGAACGCGCCCGCCATCTCTGAAAAAAATATATGAATCTGAAAATATACTTTTTCAGAATCGAAGGGTTTTATATTATTTCGCGGGTATAAAAGGGAGCAGGAGCAGCAGCAGGAGGAACGGGGTATATAATATATCGTGGTATACGTATTCTACCATCTCTTGCCCCGCCATTATGGTTCACAATACCAACTAATCTAGCAATACCGTGAGTTTCACTTTTTGATGACAGGTAAAATAAATGAAAGAATATTTAGTAACTCTTGAGATAATTACAAAGGACTATTCCCTTCAGGAACTTGAAAAGTTATTAAATATAAAGACTGCTAGCGGTTCGTATAGTATTGATGAAATATGCGGTCTGCGTGGTGAACACACGACTAATTCTACAGCATTAAAACTGAAACCACACATTCCTAAAACAGCTGACATCGTCGAACATTTAAATGGTATTAAATCTATGGTATCAGAAAAAAAGATATTGGACGTTGAAAAAATCCCCGCCAATTGTTCTTTTTTATTAAATATTGGCGTATTGTTCGATACTCCATATTGTTCAGTTAAAATACCTCCATATTATTGGAATTGGATGGGCGAGAATAAAATAAGCATGGAAATTACTTGCTACTCTTGTTCAAACGATTCATATGAAGATGATTTAGTTGAGCCGGGCGATTAATAGAAAAATTAACATGAAATCATTTTTAGCAGTAATGCAGTAATATTGTGTGCCTTCCCAGCATTTCTTTTTTTGCGATAGTATCGCCTCAGCGCATGAAACTGAATATCAAAATGACGAAACGACGATAGTAAAGTACGCCGACGGCACGGAAACCACGGTAACGCAGGGAGGATATTCAGAGGTTTCATTTACAATATTTCGCCGTCAATCCCGCGGCGGATTTTTCACCCAGTTCCGAGGCCTTTTCCCAACTCAGGCAGGCTTCATCGAGGTGCCCAGATTGCAGCAGGGCCGTTCCCCTGTTTAAATGCGTCTCTGCGAATTGCGGCATGATTTCAAGCGTCCGGTCATAATCGGCCAGGGCTTCCGTGGTTTTGCCAGCCAGCATTCGCGCGTTGCCGCGATGGTAGCGGACATACGGATCGTCCGGATCAAGGCCGACGGCTTCGTCAAGATCCGTGATCGCGCCGACAATATCCGAAAGCTTGTCATACCGGATAAACCCGCGATTGCTCCAGGCGTCGGCACGCCGTGGATTAATCCTGATCACGCCGCTGAAGTCGTCTTCGGCTCCTCTGAAATCCCCAAGGTTTAGTTTGGCAATTCCCCGGTTGTATAAAACCTTCACTTTATCTACGCGAAAGCTCCGCTCGGCCAGATTGAAATCGTCCAACGCGTTTTGATAATCCCCCAACCTGATTCCAAGCGTACCGCGGTTGTAGTGTGCGTTGATATCTTTCAGTTCAATCGCCTTGTTAAAATCTTCCATTGCGCCTTCGAAGTTTTCCTGTTCCATCCGAAGGATCCCCCTGCCGTTATAAGCCAGCCCGGCATCCGGATTTTTTTCTATCATGTCGGAAAACAAGACCATCGAATCTTTCCAGACCCGGTTTCTCGCGTAGGTCATACAGGAAAACAAAACGGCGGCTGCGACAATGACGGCCGTTAATCCATAGCGGCGTCTTACGGAACCAGTCCGGCAAAAATAAAGGTACAGGCGTCCCATGATCATGAATATCCCGATGTAAGGGAGGTATGTATATCTTTCGGCGACAACCGCCATGCCGACCGGTATAAAAAGAATCAACGAAACGGTGAAAAGAAAAAAAAGCAGCCCGAACAGTATATCTTTGTAAACCACGAGGCTTTCCCGGTCTGTGACATCTCCTGACTTCTGTCCCCTGATCCCTGCCGCCTGATCCCTGACCCCTGTTGTCGCGAGGCGGCTCCCGTATGTCCGGATCAATTTCAAAAATAATATGACAAACCCAGTGACGACAAAGATGGAAAGATAGTATGAGACCGGCAGAAATCCTCCCGGCTTTGTCGGCATGGTGTGCAAAGCGGAAAGATTCGAGGGAAAAATCGATTTAACCAGGTAAAACGCGAAAGCGTACGCGCCCAGAAACATACGATCCGCAATCGTGTAACCTGTAACGTAATCCAGTTCCGCGCCTATCAATTTTTGAGAAAAGAGTGACACGACGCCGAAAGCAATCGCCAATAACAGGAAAGGAATTTTATCCAGGTGGTTTTTAATGAAAGTTATTTTTCCTACCGCATCGCATGAATGCGTGGAACTCGGCCTCCTGTAAAAATCAATCAGGATCAAAATCAGCGGAAACGTTACGGCGGCGGATTTGGACAGCTGCGATAAAAGAAACAGAAAAAGCGTCAGGAAGTAAAACGCTAGCGGCCTTTTTCCGTCACGGTACCTAGTCCAGGCGATCAGGCCTCCCAGGTAGAAGGAAACATAAAGCAGATCCTTCCGCTCGGATATCCATGCCACGGATTCGACATGAAGCGGATGGATGCCGAAAAACAGGGCGGAAACGACTGCGACGGCCTTTTGACCAGTAAGCCTGTATAGCAAAAAGAAGACAAGCGCGACGTTAAGTAAATGAAGTATGAGATTGGTGCGATGGTAAACAGCCGGATCAATTCCGCCGATTTTGTAATCCATGGCATAGCTGATCATCGTAACCGGCGCGTACATACCCGCGTAATACCCGGTAAAAATCGCGCGGATCGCTGTGCCGTCAAGGTTTTTGACGTCCTGGTTCGCGTAGACATGTACGTCGTCGTCCCAATTGACAAATCCGTTATCCAGGGAATTTGAATAGGCGAGAACCGTCGCCAGAATAATCAGGCCAGCCCATAGCCATAATTGAAAACTCGTTTCTTCCCGGACGACTTCATAATCCGGCCGCGGATGAGAATTATTCTTTTTTCCTTTTTCCTTTTCTTTTTGTTTGTTTAACATACCCGGTTTTCAATCTTCCAGCAGATAATATTTAAAAATCCCGGTTTTGTGTAAAAAATATCTGATTGAAACGCTCAGTACGCCTAAACCGTAAATAACGCTATTCCTGAAATTTATCGAACTGGCTTCCTTGAAATACCTGGTCGGGCAGGTTATTTCCGCAATCTCAAAACCCTTATAAACGATTTGAGCTATTATTTCATTATCGAAAATATAGTTATTTGAGCATTTATCGTAACTCACCGCTTTTAAAACCTCGGCGGAATAAGCTCTGTATCCCGTGTGGTATTCGCCGAGCTTTTGTCTGATTAAAATATTTTCAAAAGCGGTTAAAAACCTGTTGCTGATATATTTATAAAGCGGCATACCGCCTTTGATCGCTCCGCCCATTAAAATCCTGCAGCCGAACACCACCGGATATACTCCGTTTGCTATTAAATAGGCCATTGAATGGATCAGTTTCGGCGTATATTGATAATCCGGATGAAGCATAATCACAATATCGGCATTAAGCTCCAGGGCTTTGTTAAAACATGTTTTTTGATTTCCTCCATAACCTTTGTTCAGTTCATGTTTTATTACATGTTTAATTCCGAGACTTTTTGCAATATTAAGCGTGTTGTCTTTCGAATAATCATCCACCAGTATTACGCCGTCGATAATATCAAAGGGTATTTCCCCATACGTTTTCTCTAAAGTAAGCTCCGCGTTATAGGCGGGCATAACAATTATTATTTTTTTACCGTTAATCATTTATTCTCCCAGCAGAATTACCTGGTACCGCTCGTCAGGGATCGGGCCGAAAACGAAGGGCAACGGCCCCCATAAATCCGCGTGAAATCCCGCGCCTCGCTCCGCCCGCATGGTTGTGACCCAACGGCAGACGGGCAATTCAAAACTTTGATCCGTGCTGTCCACACGCGGTCGGGAAAGAAAAATATTGGTCGCGTTCAGCGGCGTCACAACTGTATCGCCAAGTTGAAAATCCTGACGCTCCACGTCGATGGGTTTTGCCCCGTGCGCCTGCATATAATACTGGAATCCCCAGTGTCCCGAAAACCAGGTGCGTCCGCTCCGTTTTTTCGGCGCGATTTTCCCGGCCGCCATTCGGGCCGAATTCGCCAGGGAAATGTCGGCGTACGCGACGCACAGACTCAAGGCAAGACTCGCGGCAAACGCCGTCCACACAACAGCGGTGCCGGCTGAACGCCGCTCATGCGGCAGACGCCCGTCTTGCGCCTGTCCTTGATTCAGGCGTCTGGCGCACAAAAGCGCGACGGCGGGCAGCGCAGGCAGAATCGATCGGATATTTACAATGTGATATATGAACACGGAATAGAAAAAAGTTCCTCCAAGCCACAATACGCACAGTATGGCGTCGCGGTCGCGCCGGCGCCACAGTTCTGCGCCGGCCAGGGCGATTACATTAACGCCCGCGAGCAGCCAGAGTCCATATTGAATCCAGAATCCCCAATCGAACGAAACCTGCGCTTCGCCCGGTTGCCAGCCGCTCTGCATGAAAATCACCGTGACGAACACAGTCGCGGCAACGCCTGTCCAGAGAATTATCCTTCTTCGCCATAGTAGGGGCGCGAGAAACAAAGCGGGCGCGGCGCCGGCGCCCAGGAACGTCAACCCGGTCAGAAATTTTCGCCCATAATTGACGGTCGTGATCGCGCGATACTCTTCCGCAAGTCCGGCAATTATCCGAAAATGTCCCGTTCCATAAAGCTTCAATGTGTACAATTCAAAAAGGCCGAGGATCACGACAGGGATAAGCAACCATACCAGCCGGCGTTTGCGCCCGGACAAAAGCGTATAGACAAGCAACAGTGGGATCAGGCTTATGGCGAAATATTTCATCAGCGCGGCTAGTCCGATCAACGCGCCCGCCGCCGCGTTAAGGCCGGAACGCTCACCGTCCAACCCTCGCAGCCACAGTGTAACCGCCCACACCCATAGCGCGGCCATAGGCAGGTCGGTCATCACCGTTCCAATCGATACGAATACGCCTGGGCATACAAGCGCAAAGACTGCCGCCGTCAAGGGACGCGCGTTCATCCGCAGCGCGAGGAAATAGACGCCGAAAATAAAGGCGGCCGCAACGAGCGACATGGCAAGATGCATCGCCGACTCATGCCAGTTGAAAAGGATGCCGAAAGGTGCCAGGTAATACGCCGCGCCCGGCGGATTAAGATTAATCTGCAACATCGGCGCAAACGAGCCATACCAGTTTACTTCAAAACCATAGAAATCCGCCGGATGCTCCGCGATGTGCTGTGCGGTCCATATCGTAAGCGGGTCATCCATGTTATATGCCTTGCCGAGATAAATTCCGCAGAGAAGCAGAACGCCCGCCGCAAGCAGAATGATTTCCCGCCGGGAACATGCTGGGGGAGGGCTCTGTTTTTGTTCTTTCGATTTTTTTTTCATTTAAGCGCCCATAGCTCAATCATCATTAAAAGCCAGGCTGTTCCAAAAATCAGCCTCAAAATGTCCCACGCGCGTGAGGCGTTTTTCGATGAGAGGGGAACGGCCGGCGCCAGGAGAAAAAGGAGTCCCGCGAAGCTGTGGATCAGAAAATATGAGTAAGCCGCGGCCGAAAGAACGAGAAAAACAAAGATCAGACGCGCTCTGAACGGCCCCAGGCGCACCGCTGTGGTGCATACACCGGCCCGCCTGTCTTCCGGTTCGTCGCGGATCACCTGCACCACTTCGAAAGCGGCGCATATCAATCCAAGCACGCCGAAATACTTTAACGCGATCAGGCTGTTTTGAGGGATTGCCGGCATGCTCATGGTGATGCCGCAGACGATCATGGCAATGACGTCAAGATACGGCATATGTTTGAACCGGACGCTGTAACTGTAAACAATAACGGTATTGGCTAGAAAACAGATAAACAGAAGTGGCGAGTGCAGGATGCCGGCAATTCCGAGGACGAACGCCAGGGAAAACAGCGCCACCCTGGCGGCTTTCCGGTGTTCTATTAAAAAGACGGTTTTACCCCGATCTTTATCGGCAGAGGCGAGGTCGATCTCCGCATCGCAGTAATCATTAATCAGGTACGCGTAAATATTAAGGAGAAGCGCGAATCCTCCCCTGAAAAGAATGTCCGGCAATGGAAGTTTGAGAGCCACCGTCAGCGACAGAGTGGTTAAAAAATTGTTCGCCTCGCGCCGGCGCACCCGATACCAAAGCGTTTCGGCAATGATGCGCAAAGGCGTGTGAATAAAAATCATATCCGTCTTTTTTTCGAAAAAATGCACAGGAAGTACCATTTCAAATATTTGGGCATCCATCGAAATGTTTTGAACCTGGAGACCCCTACCGTGCGATCGTACCATGTGTAGGGGACTTCGGTTATCCTGTAGCCCGCGAGCCAGGCTTTAACCGTTATCTCCATTCCAACCTCAAAACCGCCCGTGCTTTCGAGCCTGATCGCTTTAAGCATTGAGTTGCGGAACATCTTGAAACTGTTTGTGACGTCGTGAGTCGGGATGCGTGTTATCCAGTGCAGACTCAAGCCCGCCATACGGGATAAAAATCCCTTAAAAAACGGGCCTCCGACCTGTCTGCCGCCTTTCATATATCTGGAACCGCAAACCATATCATCGCCGGATTCCGTAATTCTGCGATACATCTCATCGGCTACATCCAGGCTGTCAGACAGATCCGCCATGACGACCAATACGGTTTCCTTATCCGCCAGACTTAGCCCCGTCTTGACCGCGTTCAGCGTACCCGCTCCATAAACGTTCTTTATAAGCAATATCCTGAACCCGTATTCGTCCCTGATCCTGTTTACGACAGGCACGGTGTCGTCTCCGTCAAAGTCGTACACCACGATGATTTCCTTGTCGGTTTTGATCTGCTCCTCGATCCTTTCCATCAGGCGTACGATGTTCCCGCCTTCGTTGTAAACCGGCACGACAATACTGATCATTATATATTTCCCAACTCTATCTGGGTTTTGATCCATGGAATGACTTCGTCAAGCGCGGCGCCGAGGTCGGTTCGCGCCTCATATCCGAGCATGTTTTTAGCCTTTTCCACGGACGGTACGCGTTTTTGGACGTCATACTCATAGGCCCGGTCGGAAATAAATCTCAGTGGCCTGTCGCCGTTTATCCTGCGCCATATGAGGCCGGCCAGTTCCTCCACCGTGGTTGAAATCGGCGTCGAAAGATTAAAATCCTCGTTTGTCGCGCGGTCGTTTTCAATGCACGCGCAAATGCCTTCGGCGATATCGCCGCCGTATGTGTAATGGCGAACCTGCTTTCCGTTACCCAAAATATGCAGAGGATCCTGTCCCTTAAGCGCTTTTTGAACCAAATCCGGTACGACATGGCTCATAGCCAGCTTCACGTTTCCAGAAAATATCTCTTTTCCGCTGATCGCCCTTCGCTCACCTATACCAACGCAATTAAACGGCCTTATGATCGTAAAAGGAAGCCCGTACTGCTCATTGGCGCCCCTGGTGAAGTATTCGCATGCCAGTTTTTGGAATCCATATGTGGAAAGCGGCGGAGGACATTTTAACTGTTCGCCCTCGGCGGTGGGAAATACGGCCGCGCTTTCAAATACCATGGACGAGGACAGTACGTTTATTTTCTTCAGACGCTTTTCCTGAAACGCCCATATCGCGGCGTCGAATGTGGACGCCGTGATTCTCTCGTTTTCGGCAAGCAGGTCATAGGCATATTCGTGAAAATAGCTTATTCCGCCTATCATGGCGGCGCCGGCCACAACCTGATCGCAGCCCTCGATAAGTTCTTTCATAAGGCGGGTGTCTTTTGCGTCGCCCTTAACAGCTGTATAATTCGGATGTTTGTCGTAGCTTTTTTCCACATATCCGTATTTGCTGTAATTATCGATACCTGTGACTGTATGTCCTCTTTTTAGCAGATCATCGACCAGGTATCCCGCTATAAATCCCGCCGAACCCGTGACCAGTATCTTCATCAGATCCTGCTCCCGCTGTTGAGCACATTCCATATGTCAACTATCTTTTTTTTATGTATATCAAGGTTTTTGTAACGCTTGTGTGGTACGACGATTATTACGACGTCGCTTTCGGCAATAAGCGTTTTTTCATCAACAAAGTTTTCGTCCATCACATAGGGATCCGAGCACAGAACCTTTTTCGCTTCAATTTCAAATATCTTTTTTACCTTATACGATAATGATTCCCTTATATCGTCGCTTTCCGCCTTATAAGCCATGCCCAGTATGCCGACCGTCATTTGAGAGAGAGCGTACCGCTTTTTCAATTGTTTCACCACATAGTTCGGCAGCCCCTCGTTTACGAGCATTGCCGCGTGCCCCAACTGGAATTCGTTGTTGTTAAAGGCGGCGAGCTGCATGGTATCCTTGAACAGGCATGGTCCGGCCGCGAACCCAGGACCCGGAAAATCTTTCAACCGTGGATAGTTATGAGTCATCGCGTGATGAATTTTATAAAAATCCAGGTCGTAATCATTGGCTATCATATAAAACTGGTTTGAAATTGAAAATTTTATATATCGCCAGACGTTTGTAAACAACTTCGTAAGTTCGGCTTCCAGCGGCTCCATGATTATCAGGTCTTTCGTCAACAGGGCGAACAGTTCCGAACTTCTCGTCAATCCTTCGTCCGTAAACGAAGACACGATCTGGGGCAGGGATTCCAATTCCTCAATCGCCCTGCCTTCAAGTATCCTTTCCGGACAAAACGCAATGTGTATTTTTTTCCCGCTCTCCTTTATCCAGTCGTTTATTCTTTTGGTCAGTCCCGGGTACACGGTGCTTCTAAGTATCAGCAATTGCCCGTCGTATAAATAGGGCAAAATCCCGTCTATCACCTCTTTCATCAATCTGAATTTCGGATTTAGATGCTCGTCCACGGGCGTCCCGATAACAAGTAAGGCCGCATCGCTTTGTGACAGGCACGACGGATCGGAAGACAGTGCAAGCTTTCCATTGTCTATTACCTGTTCCAGGAGGGGTTCTGCGCCTTCCTCCATAAAAGGCATTTTCTTTGAGCGAATGACTTTTATATCGTCCTCGTTTATGTCATAAATACATACTTTTTTGCCTTTTACCGCCAGCATGATCCCGAGCGGCAGCCCGACATGCCCGCAGCCGCCAATTATGCAAACGTCATAAACGATTTCCTTCATTTCCATCGCCTCATAAAATGTGTTTTATGCCGGCCGCTTGTCCTGCTTTTTACCCATAAGTCAGGCTGGGTTGATATGGAGTGCGGGAGCAAGCTCCTTTAAATAAAGCGGCAGCAAGCTACCGCACTCCATATTATAAAAAAGCGGGGAGGCCGCCAAAACGCAGCCTCCCCGCGGCTTGCTTATCAGATCAGACCGTTTTTAGAAACGGATACTGAGCTTACCCTGAAATGTCCGGTGACCGGACTTGGTGGCTATGTAACCTACCTGGGTTGTGTTGTTCAAATTTACCTGCGGCAAGCTGATCACGTCGAAACGCGGAGCGTGGTTCCATGTGTCTGCGGTTCCGGACGGTGTTGCGTGATTGAAGATGTTCGCCGCGTCAAGGCGGAATTCAATCCTTTTCCCTTCCATGAATTCAACCGACTTTGACATGGCCATGTCAAGATTCCAGCGGCCGGGACCGGTCAGGGAGTTCGGCATCAGATTACCGATCTCGCCGGGCGCCGCGTTCCGGATTACGATTACAGACGGATCGCTCGCAAGCGCCAGTGCGCGGCGATTCTGGCTGCAATTGGATTGCAGCTCGAGCGTTATCGTAGCACAGATCGGATCTACGACTTTCACGTATTTATCGCCGTAGAATGTGGCGTGATCCCAGGTGCCATCCGGTTTCCAGAAATATTCGACCTTGCCGGCCTTGTTGTCCCACAGATCCGGACGTTCCACAACTGCGTCGCTGACGCCCCAGTAGCTGCTGCCCGCGCCGCCGAAACTCATAGGCAGGCCGCTGCTGATGTTGGCGACCCAGCTCAAGCCCCATCCTTCAATAGCTTTCTTAAATGCACCGGAGGCGTCGCGGAACAAAAATCCCCTGGCGCCGAACGGCAATTCGTATGAACCGTAGGAGGTCAACGAGTGTGAACGATGCTGGTCGGAGAGATAGTAACGGCGCGTGCCGGTGTCGTAATTGAGGATGCCCCGATCCGTGATACTGCGGCTCCATGTATAGGTTGTCTGGAAGCTCAGACCACGCACCGGACGCATCGTCACCTGCGCCTGCAACGAATGGTAATTCGAGTAGCCCAGGTTGGTCGTTATACCGGCGTTGCTGAGCTGAGGATTGGCAAGGATGTGAGTCGGCTCCAGTGTGCTGGCTGCCCCCCCTATGTTGGGGCCGGAAATACCGGCGCCGAGAGATCCATATCTTGCCAGATTGGCGGCAAGTGCGTTGTAGTTGCCCTGCGCCAGTTGTGCAAAGCTGGTGGCGTAGTCAACTGCGTTCTGAAAGCCGTTGGGGCCGGTCGTCATCATTGTCGCGGCGGTGGGACCCAATACATCTATCAGAGTGGGAATCTGTGAGTTGGGCGTCGTCGCGCCCTGGTAGCGAACCGCCTCAAACTCCTTGAACAACCCGTTCGACATATAGTTCGGCGTGTTCAGGGCGACGGAGCTGAGCTGATTACGGGTTAGATTCCCGATATAACGGACGTCCAGCGTAAACGCTTTGCCAAGTTGCCGCGTCAACGACAGGTTTAAGCTCTGCGAGTAAGGATTCTTTATGTTTTCGTCATAGACGGTCAAGCCACCGGACATATACTTGAATGGCTCCATAACGCCGACCGGCGGGATCATCAGGTCCCCTTGTGCGCCGCCGAAAATTTGGCTGACGTTCGCCAGGGTTGTGTATCCGCCCACAACCCCACTCTCGTTTGCGCCCTGGGTGGCGGTGATATTGTACTGATAGTCGTACGTGGTGCCGCTAACTCTGGCCATAACCCCTATATAGTTGTCGAAGTTGTTTATGGGCAGATAGGAGATGGAATAGCCGCCGCGCAGCGTCGTCAGGCCCTTGCCCCACCAGGGCAATTGGTATGAGAAGCCGACGTGCGGCGCGAAGTTGTTCAGATCCCTGTTCCATTGACGCCGGTCCGAGTGCTCGGAATTCGGTCCTACGAACTCGTACCTGGTTGACTTGTCAGTGTAACTCATGTCCATCCATTTCATCCAGGGTGAAGAACCAGCGGCGCCACTATTGCCCAGGATGGCGTTACTGCCGCCTTCAAGCCCGACGGTCAGTCCCGTGTCGTTCCACGGCACGCCGTAGTATTCATACCTGACGCCCAGGTTCAGGGACAGATCGCGGGTGATCTTCCAGTCGTCCTTGAAGAAGAAGCTGAATTCGCGGCTGCGAAGGTCGTTGATGTAACGGGTCTCGCCGTCTTTGTAATTGCTCCAGCGGTAGTTGCCGCCGTCTTTTACTATGTAAAAGTTTTGTTTGATAAATTGAACGCCACCCGCAAGGAAGTTCAGCATATCGGCCACTATCGGCCCCTGGCCTTGTGATGATCTGTTGTCGGTGTTTGAGGAATACAATCCGGGATATACCGTACCTGTTCTATCGGTAAAAGGACGTATGCCAGGCAAGTTCCAGCTTGGATCAGCGAAGTTAATTACCGGCTGCATGTCTCCGCCCCTGATCGACGGTACCGGGAAGGTATAGCTCATTCCGCCTTGCTGGTCGTAGTACGCATTGTTGTTCCTGAATTCGACCCCGCCTTTGAACGAATGCGCGCCATTAATCCAGGTGATGTTGTCCGCAAAGGTCCAGCGTGTGTCCTTACCGCCCCAGGTGACGTTCGCGCCGCCGCGGCTCGACCATGGCGCACTGATAGGCGGGTTCGCGCCCATCCCGTCTATACGGGGGCCGAAATTCAAATTCGCATCGTCATAGCTGATAACGACGGGGAATCCGTCGACAGTTTTGTAGTTTCTGAAGTCTATACCGGACATCATCTCGTTGAGAAGAGGTTCCAGTTCCTCGTTTGATTCGGGGGTGCTCATAACGTAAGAAGGTATACGGGAGTACCCTAAACGGAACTCGTTGAGCAGCGTCGGCTTTAACGTTGACATCAGCGTCAGGTTTAGCGTCTGTGGTCTGCGCAGGTTCGTTCCGATATAGCTGTTCTCCGGCCATGCAACGCCGCCGTCCTCGCCTTCGCTCCTCTCAATCGTGTAGGTGCCGCTGAGCCGGTGTTCACTGTTGATGTTATGGTCAATCTTGACTGTGAACTGCTTGCGGCGTCCGTCCTCTCCCTGACCGTAGATATTATAGTTGCCCTTACTCGTTCTCCACCACCTGATTCCGGCGGTGTTCAGCCCGTCGCCGGTTCCGAAATAGTTGGTCGTCGGCATTAACCCCAGGAATTTGCTGATGTAACCGGTCGTATCGTACTTGTTGCGGGCCGGATCAAGCGGTGTCGGAAAAGCACTTGGGCCGGCGGTCGGCAGCGTGTACTGCGAACACGTAGCGTCGAGATCAGTCGGCAGCCTGTCGCCGAATAAGCTCTGGTGATATAGTTGGCCGGTCGTTCCCGCGGGCTGGTTGGTCAGTTGCGGCCTGCCGTCTTCGGTGCTCACGACCGTCTGACGGCGCGGGTAATTCGTTCCATCATACAGACGATAATCATTGGTGATTGCCTGAACGGGATTTACGCTCACAACGCCGTCATAGTAACGGTATATCCCTTTTTTTGCGCATTCTGTCAACGCGGCGGATATCCTCCACTCCTTGCTGCGGACGATCTGTTGATCCCAGGACGCGAAGAAGAAAGTCCTGTTTTTGATGATCGGGCCGCTGACGCTGAGCGTGTAGTTGTTCACATTGCGCCACGGTGGCGTGAGACCCTGTCGCTTGTCTTCAAATTTCCTGGCGTCAAGCGCCGTGTTCTGGATGTTCCAGACGCCGGAGCCGTGGTATTCGTTACCACCGGACTTGGTCGTGACCTGCACCTGGCCTGCGCCGCGGCCGAGTTCCGCGTCTACGGGAGAAAGGATCATCTTGAACTCGCCTACAAGCTCCTGGTTGAGGTAGCTGCTGCCAACGACGCCTGAATTGTAGCGGAGATCACTGGCTGATACGCCGTCACGGGTGACGTTTATCGACCCGCCGCTGATTCCGCCGAACGACTGATTGGAGGCGCCGAAAACAGGTTCTTCAGCCTTGATAACGCCGCCCATGCTGTTGAGCAGCTCCATAACGTTGCTGCCGACCAGCGGCAGTTCCGAAACAAGCTGTTCCTGCATGACGGTTCCCGATGAAGAACCCGCTTCCAGGA
>Ga0082212_10000308_pt1 | contig 70914 bp, 62 predicted proteins | sample TergutNt197P3_FD_71548 | JGI IMG/M metagenome (GOLD analysis project Ga0082212, IMG submission 71548) | Neocapritermes taracua P3 segment gut microbial communities from Petit-Saut dam, French Guiana - Nt197 P3 | ecosystem: Host-associated > Arthropoda: Insects > Digestive system > Gut ...
GGGTATGGGAAAATTAGGATCTTAAACTCTCAAGGAGGGCAACATGCGGAAAGGTTTAGTCTTAGTATTGGCGGCTGTCCTAGTGGTGGCGTTTGCCGCCCCGGCGATGGCGGATCTGAAAGTTACCGGGTTTTACCGCGCGAAAGCGATGTACTCGAATTTTTTCAACATGAGTAGTGCTTCTCCGGTTCAGAGGAAGCATGACGACAGCTCTGCGTACACCGAGCAGCGCATGCGTATCAAGTTCGACATGGGCACCGAAGTCGCCAGAGCGATACTTCACCTGGAAAGCGACATGAACTGGGGGCAGACCGGTAATGCTGGTAGTTCCAACGCTGGCGCTGGCCGGAACAGCGGCGGCGCTCTTTCCGCCGACGCGGTCCAGCTCGAAACTAAAGAAGCCTATGTATGGTTCAGGGTTCCCGATACATCCTTTACCTCCACCGTCGGTATGCAGATGGTGAGCGATCACTATGCCGGCATCTTTGCCAACAACGCCCGTATGACCAGCATCTTCGTCAACGGCCAGTTCGAGCCGGTTAAAGTGACTCTCGGTTGGGGGAAGCTGTTTGAAAACAACCCAAGCAGAACCGACGATGTTGACATGTATCTTGCCTCGGCGCAGTTTGCCCCGTCAAAGGATATGAATGTCGGCGTCAACTTCTACTACTTGAATGATCAGTCCGGCCGCGCTCAGGGTGGCAGTTTTAATGGTAGTCCTTGGAGTATCGGCGCTAATCAAGGAATGGGAATAGGACTAAATCATCGCAAGGTCAATCTTTATATGCCGGGCGTAAACTTCGCGATGAACGCCGGCTCGGCCAAGATCTCCGCCTTCGGTTTCTACCAGTTTGGTAGAGCTTCTTCACTTAGTGATGGTCTGGACAGCTTTGATGTCAGAGCCTGGGCGCTCGATCTTCGCGGCGATCTCAAGGTCGGTCCCGGCAACATCTTTGTGGAAGGTTTCTACCTCAGCGGCGACGATCAGAGCAAACGGCCTGCTGGCGCCAGATCCGACTACAGATCCCCAATCACTTTGGGCAACTACACGGGCGGTCTTGCCAACGGCAACAGCAGCTTCACCCGCACCAGAATGTACTTCCTGTTCGGCTTCGACGGCCAGAACGTCAACCAGTGCATCATTGGCTGCACGAACAACGTGCTCGGCCAGAGCTATGGTAACAACGGCAATGGTCTGTGGCATGTGGCTTCCGGCTACTCCCAGAAGTTCACCGAGAAGCTGAAGGGCGAGTTCAACATCGGCTACGCCGAGGCAGCCGCCAGCAATAGAGTTGCTGGGGTTCACAGCAGAGGCATTGGTCTTGAGACCAACGTGAGAGCCGACTACAATGTTTCGAAGGGGCTGGATCTCAGCTTGGCATTCAGCTACCTGAACGCGGGCGGTTATCTCATGAACGCCCAAAACAGCGGCGCTAAAGAGGATCTGCAAAGAAATTACTACATGCTGTTCGCCAGACTGAACTACGCTTTCTAAGTTCTCTTACGGCAAGCTAAGCTAAACAACGCGGCCCACGGGGTTTTCCCCGTGGGCCGTTTCTTTTTGATCACACGCTAGGCTTGCCAGGTTGAAATGGGGCATTACCCCTCTATGTTTTTTATGAGACGTGACCCATAGAGAACTCCCCGGAAGCCGGTTTTTTGGGGTTTGTCCGGCATGGCGCATTCCGTTTGGTTTGGCCGCCCTGGTTTAAACCGTCCATGCCCATAGAGCAGTTTTGGTTTAAATGCTTACATGCGCGATGCTGTCATAGCGATTGACCAGCTAATGGATGGTGACAGGGTTGGATTCCCCAACTCCTCCTTGGTTGCTAAAAAAGCGACAAGAGATTAGGATGAAAAAAAGTGGGGGCTGTGACTAAAAGCCGCCGCTCGGCGAGGTTTTATATATGACGCAAGTCAATATGATGCCGGTAGAGGTGCATTTTAAACCCTCTGGAAACTATTGGATCGCAGCGTGCCCAAGTCTTGACATCGTCACTCAAGGGGAAAGCTTTACTCGGGCCAACGAAAATATGGCGGAAGCTCTTCTTCTGTTTTTTGAATCATGCCTCAAGCGTGGCACGCTTGAAACTGTGCTGGTCCAGGCAGGCTATTCAAAAATAGAGGTAGAGACGTTTACAGAGACCGCTAAAACCTACCTTGCCCAACCATTACAGGCATCTGAAGAAGAATGCCGCGTCTAAAAAACCCCAAAACAGGAAAACCCTCTAAAAAGTTTTTCTTCTGACGGGTTTTGTTTTTGTCCACCAATCTTCAAGCCACCGTGTGTACGAAAAGAAAGACGTGCTGCGGCCTGTCATCATTCCGCAATATGAAGAAATTGGCGTGGAAATAATTCTTGGTCTGTTACGCATAGCAAACATAACACGCGATGAATATGAATCCCTGCTCCGAAAGATTTGATCCATAGCCATACCCCGTATCTGTTAATCATTGTGAATTCTACTATAGTTGCGTTCCTCTTAAAAAAAAGCTGTCCGGCGACGGCTATTGAATACTAAAACTTGTTGTATTTCGCTTTGTTGGTGCGCATAACGAGTTGGGCGCAGCAAGCTATGCCATCTTGCGGCACGGATAATAAAGGACTGCCCGGAGGCGATCTTGGTTGATGCGGGTTAAAGTGTAATGAGCGTGTGAAGCACGATGGCAAAACCGGGTTTTGTTGTTTCCCTGCCGGCGTCAAGCTGTCATGAAACAGGATTTTGCTGTGGCAGAGAGGGTTGCGGCAATGTCGGTATCAGCATGTTTCATCAAAAACAACCCGCAGTGCCAAATGTGCTGGACCGACGCACCTTCTTGACACTTGTGATGGCGCTTGCGATAATTGTATCGCATAAACCATCAGGAGACTATTATGCCTATTTCTATACGACTCCCTGACGATGTTGAAGTCCGGTTGAAAAACCTGGCCGCGCTGACCGGGCGCAGTAAAACCTTTTATGTTACCGAGGCTGTTCTTGAACATCTCGACGACCTGGAGGATTTGTATCTGGCCGAGCGCGAACTTGAGGCAATCCGTGCGGGCAAGTCGGAGCTTGTATCACTCGAAGAAATGATGAAACGCTATGGCATGGAAGGTTGAATTTTCGTCGCTGGCTCAGAAAAACCTTGAACAGCTTGACCCTCAGATTGCACGACGCATATTTTCGTTCATGCGCAACCGGGTTGCAAATCTCGACAACCCGCGCAGTATAGGGGAACCACTTAAAGGTTCGCGGCTTGGCGAGTTCTGGAAATACCGCGTAGGCGACTGGCGAATAATCGCCAGCATTGAGGACGATATTTTGCGCGTCATCGTTGTGCGTATAGGTAACCGTAGAGAAGTTTACCGGAGTTCGAGGTAAAGCCTGCGGACTGAAGCTATGCGAACGCAATCAGCCGCCAAAGAAAATTCGCCCCTTGCCGTAACTCCGCCGATACGGCCGCATATGCCGTGGCGTGTGGCTACCGTGCAAGCCCTGCCGGAATTCCGCTTGCGCGTCCAATTCCTGGATGGCACTGAGGGAACGGTGGATCTTGCAGCACTCGTCCGGTCGCCCGGAGCCGGAGTTTTCTCCGCTCTTGCCGACCCAGCGCTATTCGCTCAGGCGCGCGTCGAGTGTGGTGCTGTAACGTGGCCTGGCGGCGTTGATCTCGCCCCGGACGCAATGTACGCTGAAATCAGAAAGACCGGAATATGGGTTTTGTTGTAGACGAAGAGGGGTTTATAACGCGGCTATTGTCCATACGGATATTTTTGTTCATTTTGACTTGCCGACCCCGACCTCATAGAAGCCTGCCTGTATGGAGAGGCTCCCATAGACCAAGAGGCGCGACGCCCTTCTCTTGACGCAACAGGCCGAAATTACATATACTTAGGAGTTTGTTTTCGCATGAGAAAGGGGCTGCCGGGTGTTTGAGTCGCTGTCTGAAAAGTTTCAGGGCGTATTAAAAAAGCTGCGTGGTCATGGCCGCATCACAGAAAGCAACATCGATGGGGCCTTGAACGAAGTCCGCATTGCCCTGCTTGAGGCCGACGTCAATTACAAGGTAGTCAAGGATTTCGTCGCAGGCGTCCGGGCGAAGGCGCTGGGGGCGGAGGTGCTTGCTTCCCTTTCGCCGGATCAGCACTTTATCAAGATAGTCCACGACGAGATGTCGAAGTTGATGGGGGCCAAGGCGCAGGATCTGAACTTGGCCCGCAAGCCTCCGGTTCCCGTTATGCTTGTCGGGCTTCAAGGCTCAGGCAAGACCACATCGTGCGGCAAGATCGCGCTGTACCTGCAAAAGAACAAACGCTCGCCGTATCTTGTTCCCGCCGATGTTTATCGTCCTGCCGCAATCGAGCAGCTTAAAGTTTTGGCGCGCCAGATCGATATTCCCTGCTTTGATTCCCGCGCCGATCAATCTCCGGTTGATATTTGCCGCGAGGCGCTCAAATACGCGGAACTGAACGGCTACGACACGCTTTTGATCGACACCGCGGGCCGTCTCCACATCGACGCTCCCCTTATGGAAGAGTTGTCCCGTATAAAGGCGGCGGTTGATCCTGCGGATATCCTGCTGGTAGCCGACGCGATGACCGGCCAGGATGCGGTAAACGTCGCTAAATCGTTCCACGACAAGATTGGTTTGACAGGTGTTGTACTCACAAAGATGGACGGCGATGCCCGAGGCGGCGCGGCTCTTTCCATAAAGGCGGTGACCGGCGCGCCGGTCAAGCTGGTTGGCGTGGGCGAGAAACTCGATGCGCTGGAACTGTTCCATCCGGACCGTATGGCCTCCCGCATACTGGGAATGGGCGATATCCTCACCTTCGCCGAGAAGGCGCAGGAGCAGGTTGACGAAAAGCAGGCAAGAGAGCTGGCGAAGAAGTTGCGCCGCAACGAGTTCACCCTCGAGGATTTCCGCGACCAGCTTTTAAAGCTGCGTAAAATGGGATCGGTCGAGGATCTGCTCGGAATGATCCCCGGTATCGGCGGGAAGATGAAAGAGTTGAAGGGGATGGCTCCCGACGAGACGGAGCTCAAAAAAACGGTGGCGATCATCGACTCCATGACGGTCAAGGAGCGCCGCAACGCCAAGCTGTTGAACGGCAGCCGCCGTAAAAGGATCGCCGCTGGAAGCGGCACCACGGTGCAGGATGTAAACCGCCTGATGAAAAACTTTCAGCAGGCGGAGGAGATGATAAAGCGGATGACAAAAGGCGGCAAAGGGATGGGAAGGAACTTCCCCTTTTTCCGCTGATGGTTGTGGTACTGTAGCGTTATTCCATTACGTTTAGGCAGGAGGAACGGTTCATGGCGGTAAAGATCCGGTTGTCGCGGACGGGGCGCAAGAAAATGTCCTACTACCGTGTCGTGGTCGCGGATTCCCAGTCGCCCCGGGACGGGCGGTGCATCGCGTATGTAGGCACTTACGCTCCACGCGAAAATCCGGCAAAGATTGTGATCAACGACGAAGTCACCCTGAAATGGCTCTCCAGGGGCGCGCAGCCCACGGAAACGGTGAAGAGCCTGCTGAAAAAGAGCGGCACGTGGAAGAAATTCCAGGAGTCGAAAACCGCCTCTCCGGCCTGAATCTTTTGGAAGTGGGCCGGGTAACCGGCCCGCACGGGCTTCGCGGCGAAATCCGGGTGCGGATGCATTCGGGCGACGCGAGCGGGGTTTTGCAGGTTCGGCGGGTGTGGCTTTCAGGACAAGCCTTCGAGCGGGAATATGAGGTGGTCGGGGCGCGGCAAGCCGGCGGCTGCGCTCTTTTTTTATTGGAAGGGATTCGTGCGCTGGACGAGGCGGAGAGCCTTGCCGGCGCGCGCGTATTTGTGCTTCGCGATGACCTCCCTAAGCTTCCTGAAGACGAATTCTACTGGGCCGATGCGGCCGGATGCTCGATAATAAGCGAGTCGGGCGAGATCCTTGGTGAGGTGACCGGCGTTGCGCCGGGAGCGGCTCATGATTGGCTTGTCGTTACCCGGAAGGACGGAGGGGAGGCGTACCTGCCTGTGGTGGCGGCTTTCCTGCGAAAAGTCGATATCCCCGCCCGCCTAATCATTGCTTCTCCCCCCGATGGATGGTAATCGGAAAGAGCGGTAAATGCTTGCATGGGTGATGCAGCCACGGCCTTATCGCGGCTGACCGGCCAATGGATGGCGGCAACAGCCATTTCACTTTTTCAGAATATGCGGGCACTTGAACCAAAAACGCTCTAAACCCTTTCAAGCCGGAGAGGATACATCTTTGCGGATCGATGTTCTGACGCTGTTCCCAGGGATGTTTGAGGGACCGCTTTCCCACAGCATTTTGGCGAAGGCGCGGGAAGCCGGGCTTCTTGCGGTCGAGGTCCACGACCTGCGGCGGTACGCGGAAGGAAAGCATCGGATTACCGATGAGCCTCCATTTGGCGGCGGCGGGGGAATGGTGATGAAACCGGAGCCGATCTTTGCCGGGGTCGAGGCGCTGGCGGAAAATTTCGGGCCGGGCAAGGTTATCCTTCTTTCTCCCGCGGGAAAATGTTTTTCCTCCGATATCGCAAAGCGGCTTGCGAGCGAAGAGCGCCTGGTTCTTATTTGCGGCAGATACGAGGGGGTTGATCAGCGAGTGGCCGATTACCTTGCTGACGAGGAGATCTCCATTGGCGATTACGTCCTGTCCGGCGGAGAGCTACCTGCGATGGTGTTGATAGATGCGGTTGCCCGCTTTTTGCCGGGGGTGCTCGGCGATCCGGAGGCACCCCACAAAGACTCATTTTCCGAAGGGGTGCTCGAAGCGCCTCATTATACCCGCCCGCGAGTGTTCCGTGGGTGGGCGGTTCCCGATGTGTTGCTGTCCGGCGACCACGGCGCGGTGGATGCGTGGCGCAGGGAAGAGGGAAAGCGGCGGACCTTGCTCGCCAGACCGGACCTGGCCAAAGAGGAAGAAGAGGAATAAAAACAATGGTTTATCTGTGTGAAGTTTGCTTTGTCTTGTGAATGGTTATCTTGAAGCATGTGTATTGTTATGTAAGTGATATATCAAGAAAATATAAGGTTTATTAGCGGCGCTTTTTGTCTGCGCCAGATGTTTAGTTGGGCGGGTGTACTCGAAAGAATATTCTGATGCGCATAGGGAATGCCTGTGAAATATCCGGGTTAGGTGGCACGCTGGTGTATCATTTATAGGGGCTGGACATGCCGACAGTAAACCCGAGAATCAATATCACCGTACCAATTGAAGTTGCCGCCTTGTTGCGCAAGAGGGCTCGGCGCCTGAATGAACCGATGTCTAAAACTGCCTTGAAAATGATTCTGGATGCCATGGAAGCGGACGATTTTGCCGGACTCGGCGACAATCGTTTGTCCGAGGCAAAAGAATGGTTACCGCATGAAGAGGTTTGGGAGTAAGTGTATACAATCGTTTACGCTCCTAAAGTCCTCAGCGAGGACATTCCGGCATTGTCTGCCGTGGAAAAAGCCCGAATCAAGCAGGCGATAGAGGAGCGCCTGACCGTTAATCTTCTTAAAATAGGAAAGCCGCTCAGGTATTCCCTGAAAGGTTTAAAGCATCAGAGGGTCGGAAGAGATTTGCGGATTGTCTATCTGATAGAAAGAGAACAGGTAAAAATTGTCAAAATTGGTTATCGTTGCGAAATTTATGAAGATTAGCCGGATGAGGTCTTGCGCTTAAGGTCCGCCATGCTGGCCGGAATCCGGTTTTTCCGCGAGCCGGTTTAAGAATGTGTTTTAGATGCCGAATGTATTGAACCGATACAATGAATTGACAGACAAGCGGTTGGTGTAATAAATTATAGGGCTTGTTCGATGTAGGCAAACCGCCTGGAAACTATAAATAAAGGATAAGGATACGGCCATGACGCTCCTTCAGGATGTAGAGGCATCACAACTGCGCAAGGACCTCCCCAAGTTCAACGTGGGTGACACCGTCCGGGTCTTCTCGCGGATCAAGGAAGGCGAGAAGGAGCGCGTCCAATACTTCGAAGGGATCGTCATTGGTTTCCACCGCAATGGCGTCGCGACCACCTTCAAGGTTCGCAAGGAGTCATACGGTGTTGGCGTTGAGCGCACCTACCCGATCCACTCCCCGCTCATCGAGAAGATCGAGGTGAAAAAGCGCGGAGATGTTCGTCGCGCCAAGCTGTTCTACCTGCGCGGAGTGTCCGGCAAGAAGGCCCGCATTCGCGAGAAGAGGGACTGGCTCTCCAAGAAAGGTGTTGTTGTTCCCTCGGAAGGTGTTGCGGCGAATATAGCCGAGGAAGTTATGGTCGAAGAAACCGCGACTGTGGAATCCCCGGCTGTGGAATCACAGGTTGCGGAATCTCAAGCTGTGGAGTCTCAGGCTACGGAACCTCAAGCTGTGGAATCTCCGGAGCAGACCACACAGGAATAGCGCCGCTTTCGGTTGCTTTGCCGTAACGCGAATGGAAGATCTGGAATCAGTTGTGCGCGGCAGAGGGTTTTTGGCCCCGGCGGGCGTTGATGAGGCCGGCAGGGGCCCGCTGGCGGGGCCGGTGGTGGCGGCGGCCGTTATTCTGCCTTCGGATTACGGCAACTCTCTTATTCGTGACTCCAAAAAGTTAAGTCCCGCCCGGCGCGAACGCGCTTTTTCCGTGATACGCGACGATGCCGTATCTTTCGCGGTCGCTTTTGCTTCCCCTGAAGAGATAGACAAAATCAACATCCTGCAAGCCTCGCTGCTTGCCATGCGGCGCGCTGTGGAAGCGCTTTCCTCTCCGCCTGATTTTCTGTTTGTGGATGGCAACCACAGGATTCCATGTGGGCGAAGCATCCTTTGCGGGCTGTTCCAGGAGCCTCTGATCGGCGGTGACGACCGGTGTCTTTCCGTCGCGGCGGCGTCCATATTGGCGAAGGTGACGCGGGACCGGATCATGGCGGAGCTTGATCTGGAATATCCGGAGTATGGGTTTGCCGGCCATAAAGGATATCCGACGTCTAAACATTTTGAGGCGATCCGCCGGTTTGGTCCCTGCCCGATACACCGACGCACGTTCAAAGGAGTCTTTCCATGACTTTTTCGCCGCGTGAGCGGTTAGAGGCCGGACTTGCGGCGGAGGAGCGCGCGTGCCGCTACCTGGAGGCGGAAGGTTTCTCGATCGTTGAAAGGAACCACCGGTCGCGCACTGGCGAGATCGATATAGTTGCCCGGAAAGAAGGGCTTCTTCTGTTTGCGGAAGTGCGGTTTCGCGGCGATGTCGCTTTTGGCTCACCCGAGGATACGGTAAACCTTAAAAAGAGGCTTCGCGTGGTTACGGCCGCCCGGCATTACCTGGCGGATGCCGCGCTTTCCGTCTCGTGGGACGAAGCCCGTTTCGACGTGATCGTGATCGAGGGAACCGGCGAAGACGCAACCTTGCGTCACTACCCGGCGGCGTTTGACGCCAAAGGCAAAGTTCTATAACGGCTTTGCAAGTAATACCAGGTTGCGTTTAATCCGGCCGCAACCTGGCATCAACCATCACCCGAAGAAGTTTTTCGCAAGTTCGTAAAGCTTGGGGTCTACCGTTTTGAGCTGCGAGGTGGCTTCCGAAAGCGGTACGGAGACGATCTTGTTCCCCGCCAGCGCGGCCATCTTGCCGAAGTCGCCCTGGTGGACCATCTCGGTGGCGTGGACCCCAAAGCGGGTAGCCAGCACGCGATCATGCGCTGTCGGAGTTCCGCCGCGCTGAATGTGCCCCAATACAACAAACCGCGTTTCATACTTGGTCCGATGCTCGATCGCCTTCGCAAGCACTTGCGAAATTCCGCCTAGCCGGACATGGCCAAATTCATCTTGCCGCCGTTCCTGCAGGATGAGTTTTCCCTCTTCTCCGGCCTTCTCGGAAAATTGCGCCCCTTCCGCCACGACGACGATCGAGAACAGCTTGCCGCGGCTGTGGCGGCGCAGGATCAGGTCGCAGACCTCGTCCAGGTCGATGGGGATTTCCGGGATAAGGATGACATCGGCGCCCCCGGCGATGCCGGAATAAGCGGCGATCCATCCGGCGTGGCGTCCCATGACCTCGACTACCATAACTCTGTTATGGGATTCTGCTGTGGTGTGAATGCGGTCGATGGCCTCGGTGGCGATGGAGACCGCGGTGTCGAAGCCGAAGGTGAAGTCGGTGCCGTAAAGGTCGTTGTCGATCGTTTTGGGGACTCCCACCACCGGGAGGCCCATATCGTAAAACCGGGATGCCGCTCCGAGCGTGTCTTCGCCGCCGACGGCGATCAGGGCGTCGAGCCGAAGCAACCGGAAATTCTTCAGGACGCGATCTGCTCCATCCGGGCTTTTCAAGGGGTTGGTCCGGGAGGTGCCGATTATTGTGCCACCCACATGGAGGATTCCGGAAACATCTTTTTGATCCAGGTCCATTGGCGACGGTTCCCAAAGTCCCTTCCAGCCGTTTCGCAGTCCAATGACGCGGGAGTTTTGCGCTTCGGATGTGCGCACTATGGCGCGGATCACGGCGTTGAGGCCCGGACAATCGCCGCCGCCGGTTAATACGCCGATTTTCATGGTTTTATATCCTCCTGATGTTGAAGCTCTTGAAACATTATACAGAAGGAAACCGGGCGTAATTGAGAGGCAAGTACTCTTATGGTATTATTCTCGCTTTGCGCCTGTCCGATTTCTCGGGAGAAATAAGGTGTCCAGCGCGGCAGATAAACAAAAAGTCTGTTTTCTATCCGGAAATGAAGCGGTTGCCCGTGGCGCTTTCGAGGCGGGGGCGCAAGTGGCGTCGGCTTATCCCGGCACTCCCAGCACGGAGATCCTGCAGGAATTTGCCCGCTACGAGGGAGTGTACGCCGAGTGGGCCCCAAACGAAAAAGTGGCCGTGGAGGTCGCAATCGGCGCTTCTATGGCGGGAACTCGCGCAATGGCCGTCATGAAGCATGTCGGCGTGAATGTGGCGGCCGATCCGATCTTTACCGCCTCCTACACCGGCGTCGGGGGTGGTCTGGTCATCGTTACGGCGGATGATCCGGAGCTTCATTCTTCCCAAAATGAACAGGACAGCCGCCATTACTCACTTGCGGCTAAAATTCCCATGCTCGAGCCGTCTGATTCCGCGGAGGCGAAGAAATACACCCGGCTGGCGTTTGAGCTTTCGGAAAAATTCGATACGCCGTTTTTTTTGAGGAGCACTACCCGGATTTCCCACGTCAAAAGCGTTGTTTGCTTAGAGGAGCCGTCCGGTCCGGCAAGGCCAAAGGAATTCCGGCGCGATCCGGCGAAATGGGTGATGCTTCCGGTCAACGCGAAGCGCCGCCATGCCCTGGTTGAGGAGCGGACAAACGCGCTGCGGGAATTTGCCGAAACCTTCGCGGAAAACCGGATCGAATGGGGCGACAGATCGCTTGGAATAATTACGGCCGGCGTTTCCTATCAGTATGTGAAAGAGGCGTTTCCCGATGCGTCGGTTTTGAAACTTGGGATGGCGTATCCGTTGCCTGAGCGGCTGATTCGGGAATTTGCTTCGGGAGTATCCCGCGTCGTGGTTGTGGAAGAGCTTGATCCATACATAGAGACGCATGTTCGCGCGCTGGGAATCGCCACGGAAGGCAAGGACCGGATTCCAATCCTCGGAGAGCTTGATCCGCGCGCGGTGCGGCAGGCGATCACGGGCGAAGCGCCGCCGTTGCGCGCCGCGGAACTTCTTCCCCCCCGGCCTCCGAATATGTGTCCCGGTTGCCCCCATAGAGGATTTTTTGCCGCCTTGAAGAAGCTGGACGCGGTTGTGACAGGAGATATCGGCTGCTATACCCTGGCCGCGCTGCCTCCGCTTCAATCAATGGATCTGTGCGTCTGCATGGGCGCTTCCATCGGGGCGGCTCACGGCTTCGAGAAAGCGCTCGGAGGCGAGGGATGCGGAAAGGCCGTGGCTGTAATTGGCGAATCCACATTTTTGCACTCCGGCGTCACCGGATTGATGAACATCGTCTACAATCGCGGGCGCGGAACCGTAGCTTTGCTTGATAACGGCACGACCGCAATGACCGGGGCGCAGGAGAACCCCTCCACGGGGCGGACGCTGCTTAAAGAAGCAACCCGCAAGCTCGACCTCAAGGCGCTGTGCGAGGCGCTTGGCGTGGAGCATGTTTACGTCGTCAATCCTCACGACATCAAGGAGACCGAGGCTATTCTTCGGCGCGAAATAGCCCGGCCGGAGCCGTCGGTTATCATCTCGCGGGCGCCGTGCGTCCTGCTGGCCGAACACCGTAAAAGCAGGAAAGACCGGCCTGTTTATGAAGTCGCGCCGGATTTGTGCGTGGGGTGCAAGGTGTGCGCCCGGTTTGGATGCCCCGCCATCGGGTTTGTGGAAGACAAGGCCCGGATCAACGCTTTGATGTGTGACGGATGCAACCAGTGCCCTCCGCTGTGCAAGGCGCGGGCGATAGTAGAGAAGGCGAATGTTTAATATGCCGCCGGAGGAAAAGCCGTGACGCTGCCGCGCGGAGATATATTCATGGCGGGCGTGGGAGGCCAGGGGGCGCTTCTGGCTTCCGAGGTTTTGGGCGAGGCGTTTCTTTCGCTTGGGTTTGATGTCAAGAAAAGCGAGGTCCACGGCATGGCGCAGCGGGGCGGGGCGGTGACCACTCATCTGCGCTTCGGGCCGAAGGTGTACTCGCCGCTGATAGAGCCGGGGAAGGCGGATATCCTGATCGCGTTCGAGAAGATCGAAGGGTTGCGATTTGCCCATTACCTGCGGCCCGGCGGAATCCTGCTGGTGAACACACAGGAGATAAGCCCTCCTTCCGTGGCGACGGGAAAGGAGCTGTATCCGGCTGATGCCGTTGAACGGCTTAAAGCGGTGACGGATCGCCTGTACCTGGTGGACGCGCTTTCGGCTGCGCTTTCTTTGAAGGAAGTTCGAGCGGTAAACGTGGTGATGATCGGCGCCGGGTCAATGCTTCTCAAACTGCCGGAAGATGCTTGCGAGTTGGCGCTTAAGAAGGTTTTCCCGGAGCGCGTGCTGGACGTGAACATAAAGGCGTTTCGCGCGGGACGCGCGTTGCTGTCGCCAGACGCGTGAGATTGAAGGATAGACAACAGGAGAGGTTGATGATCTGGAACGAGGAATTTGAAACTCTGCCGCGGGAGGCGATAGAGGCGCTTCAGCTCAAGCGGTTGCGCGGCCTTGTGGATAGGGTGTACGGGACGGTTCCGTTTTATCGGGAAAGGCTCGATGATAGCGGGTACCGTCCGGGCGACATCCGGTCGCTTTCGGATCTTTCCCGCCTGCCGTTTACCACCAAGGCCGACCTGCGCGATACATACCCGTTCGGGATGTTTGCCGTGCCGATGGAGCGGGTGGTACGTATCCACGCTTCTTCGGGCACCACCGGCAAGCCGGTCGTCGTCGGCTATACCCGGCGGGATATCGACACATGGGCCGAGCTGATGGCGCGGACGCTCTCCTGCGGCGGGACGACGAAAGGAGACGTGGTTCAAAACGCCTATGGTTACGGTCTTTTCACCGGGGGGCTTGGAGCGCATTACGGCGCGGAGAAGATCGGCGCGGCGGTCATCCCCATCTCCGGAGGAAACAGCAAGCGGCAGATTATGCTGATGCAGGATTTCGGCTCCACCGTCATCACCTCTACGCCGTCGTATGCGCTGAATCTGGCCGAGGTAATGGCGGAAGAGGGAGTGGACCCCTCTTCGCTCAAGCTTCGGTACGGTCTTTTTGGCGCGGAGCCGTGGAGCGAAGGCATGCGCAAGGAAATCGAAAAGAAACTTCGTATAGACGCTATCGATATCTACGGGCTTTCGGAAGTAATAGGACCGGGCGTTGCGTCCGAGTGTCTTGAAACAAAGCACGGACTGCATGTCTTTGAGGATCACTTCATTCCCGAGATCATTGATCCGGATACGGGTAAGACGCTTCCTTACGGGGAAAAAGGGGAGCTGGTTTTTACCACGATCACGAAGGAGGCGTTCCCGGTTATCCGGTATCGGACGCGCGATATTTCACGCCTGATCGCGGAGCCATGCGCGTGCGGGCGCACGCACATCCGCATGGAACGTATCTCCGGCCGCTCGGACGACATGCTTATTATCCGCGGGGTCAACGTATTCCCGTCGCAGATCGAGACGGTGCTTATGACGGTCAAGGGTGTGGAGCCGCACTACCAGCTTATCGTCACCCGCCAGGAGTCGCTTGATGTCCTTGAGGTGCAGGTTGAGGTGGACGAGTCGGTCTTCACTGACGCGGTGAAGGGGCTTGAAGGGCTTGCCCGCAACGTAGAGCGCGAGATCAGAGATGTGCTCGGAATCTCCTGCAAGGTCAAACTTGTGGAGCCAAAGACGATCCAGCGCAGCGACGGGAAGGCCAAACGCATTATCGACAAGCGGGAAATCTAAGCGGAGGGCGCCATGAAAGTCGGGCAGATATCGATTTTCCTTGAGAACAAATCGGGCCGTCTTGCCGAGGTTACGGAAACTCTGGCCAAGGCAGGGGTAAATATTCGCGCGTTGTCTTTGGCCGACACGGCGGATTTTGGCATTTTGCGGCTTATTGTGGATGACACCGACAAAGCCAGGCAAGCTATGAAGGATAGCGGTTTTACGGTGAGCAAAACCGATGTTGTCGCTCTCGAAGTTCCGGACAAGCCGGGAGGGCTGTCGGGAATTCTTGCCACGCTGGATAAGGCCGCTATCAACGTGGAATATATGTACGCGTTCGTGCAGCACTCTGGGGCCAACGCGATCATCATCTTCAGGTTCGACGATCCGGACAAGGCGGCCAGGGTTCTAAAGGACGCGGGCGTCCGGGTTCTGGAGCCTGACGAGGTTTACAAACTTTAAGATTTACGCGGCGCGTCCTGGGAGCGCGCGGCGGGCGTCTCCTCCGGGGCTTTCAGGAAGGCCGAAAGGACGATTGCCAGGCAGGTAAATGTCGCGGCAAGAAAAAAGCTTGCCGAAAAGTTTCCCACCCGTTGCGCCACCATCCCCGCGATCGCCGGTCCCGACATCTGGCCGATCCCCAGCATAAATGTAACCAGTCCTAACGCTTCCGCGGCTCTGCCCGCCCCCACGTAATCGCCCATCGACGCCGCCATAATGCCCGGAATACTCCACGCGGTTATTCCGAAGAACAGGATCGACAGGTACAAGAAAGCGCCCGGCAACCGCATTGCGATCAACAGGTAGGCGACGGCTTGCAGGGAGAAAACCAGGATAAATCCGGTTTTTCGGCCGAGCCGGTCGGATAGCGCGCCAAATACAGGTCCGGAGAACAGGCTCAAGAATCCAAGCCACATCCATAACACGCCCGCCGTGTTCTCCGGGAATCCCCGCTCCTCGACCATGACCGTTACGATGAACATCGAATAGACCATGTAGGAGAGGCCAAAGAAAAAGTATATTGCGCCAAGGTGATAGATAATTTTGTTCAGGTAGATACTTGTTTTTCCGGCGCCAGGGGAGTCCGTAGGCGCGGGAAGCGGATCTTCTCCGCCTCCTGCCGGCGTAAGGTTTAGCTCCTGAGGCCGGTTTCTCAATACCGCAAAAGCAACGCAGGCAACTATGACCGTAGCCGCGCCGAGGATTCGCCAGCTTAACCGCCACCCTTGTATTCCGGCTATCCGGTTGACGTAGGGGATCAGCACTCCGCTGATCATGATGGCGATGCCGCTTCCGACGACAATAAGGCCGGCCGCGCGTCCCCGCAGTCTTTTGGAGAACCATGCGGAGGCAAGTCCCATAGACGGGACACTTGCAGCCGCGCTGCAAAGGCCGATCACCACGTTCAGCAGGAAAAGAGAGGTGAAGCTGTTTGCCCATGTGGCCAGCGTCATGAAGGTTCCGGCGGCGACAAGGGCGCAAAAGATGAATATTCTTGGGCCTGTTTTGACGGATAACCTGGCGATCAGCAACGCGGAGACGAGGTACCCCAGAAGATTGGCGGAGCTGATGAACCCTCTTTGGTAATATGCCAGTTTGAGGTCGGCGCTCATCGACGGAAGCAGCACGCCCAAGGTGAAGCGGCAAAACCCGAGGGCGGCCGTGACGCAGATCATCGCAACGAAAGCGACTATCCATCCGTAATGGATGCGCTGTTTGCTTTGCTCAAAAGCGTTCATGGAGTCCTCGCAATTATGCCCGCGATTCAAGTCGCGGGTTATTTACAGGATGAATGACGAATAATAGCATTTGGAGGCGGCAATCAAGGCATCTAATGTGGACCGCGAAGCGGAACTGATTTAAGATACGCAATGCTTTATTGGTGCGCGTTTCCTCAGGTTTTGCCAAAAATGCCGTTCATGGGGGATCAAGGGCGATGAATCGCAAAGCGGTGTGGTTTGGTTTTGTGTTTGTTTTCGCTATGTTGCTGGGGGCGATTGCTCAAGCGGTGGAGCCGGTAAAAATCGGGGCGGTTTTCTCGGTGACAGGTCCGGCGTCGTTTCTCGGGGAGCCGAAGCGAAATACGGTCAAGATGCTCGAGGCGGACATCAACCGGTCCGGCGGAATCCTCGGACGCCCTGTGGAATTCATAGTTTACGACGATGAGTCGGATGCCACGAAGACGGTTACGGCTGTGGACCGCCTTATAAAGAAGGACCGCGTGGCGGCCATCATAGGCCCGTCGATTTCCGGAAACACCCTTGCGGTGATTCCAAAGGCCGGGGCGGAAAAGATACCTCTGATTTCCTGCGCGGCGGCAAAAAAGATAACCTCTCCGGTCCATCCGTACATCTTCAAGGTGGCTCCGAGCGACCTGCTGGCGGCAAAGAGAATCTTTCAGGATATGAAGAACCGCAAGCTCGCCAAGGTCGCCATAATCACGGCCTCCGACGGATACGGCGCCGGAGGGCGCGAGGACATGAAGGAGCTTGCCCCGCAAATGGGGATCTCGATCGTTGCGGATGAAGTTTATGGGCCCAAGGACACGGACATGACGGCGCAACTGACCAAGATCAAGGGGACGGACGCGCAGGCGATTGTGTGCTGGGGCACCAATCCGGGGCCGGCGGTCATTGCCCGGAACCGGGTGCAGCTTGGCATCAAAACCCCTCTCTACATGAGCTCCGGCGTTGCCTCCAAGAAGTTCATTGAACTTGCCGGCGCGGAAAACGCCGAGGGGATTCTTTTGCCGGCGGCGCGGCTGATTGTGGAGCCGCAGATTCCGGCGGATCACCCGCAAAAGAAAGTTATCGTGAACTACATCAAGGATTACGAAGGAAAGTACAAACAGCCTGTCTCCACCTTTGGGGGCCACGCCCACGATGCCGTAGGCATTCTGGTTCAGGCGATCAAGGACGCCAATTCTACCGATCCCAAAGCTATTCGGGATGCGCTGGAAAAGGTCAAGGGCTTCCAGGGAACCTGGGGCGAATTTAACTTCACCCCGGAAGAGCATACCGGTCTGACGGAAGAAGCGTTTGTTATGGTGAAGATAGTCAACGGCGATTGGCAGATGCTCAAGTAGAGATGCCTACGGCTTCCGCTCTTCTGCAATACGTTATATCGGGCGCGACGGTAGGATCGACGTACGGGCTGGCCGCTCTCGGGTTTACGGTTATCTACAACACCGCCGGAATCATCAATTTCGCCCAAGGCGAATTTGTGATGCTGGGGGGGATGCTGGCGGTGTTCGCGCTACGGTGGGGCGGGGTTCCGTTGCCGCTTGCGGTTCCTCTTGCCGTGCTGGCGGTCACCGTAGTCGGAATTATGGTGAACCGGGTCACTATCAGGCCGGTGCGGGGACGTTCTCCTCTTACGTTGATAATCATAACGATCGGCGTGTCGATCCTTTTGCGCGGCGGCGCAATGCTTATATTTGGCAAGGATACCTTTGCTCTCCCCGCGTTTTCCGGAGGCGGGCCGATACAGGTGGGCGGAGCGGCGCTTTTGCCGCAGTCGCTGTGGGTCTTTGGCATTACGCTTTTAACCGTGTTGGGAATGAAATTTTTCTTCGAACATACATTGACGGGCAAGGCGATGCTTGCCTGCTCCAGCGACCGGAAAGCGGCGTCGCTTATGGGAATCCATGTTGATTTTATGGTTACGCTTTCGTTTGCGTTCTCTGCTTTTGTCGGGGCGGTAGGCGGGGTGATTCTGGCCCCTATCACGCTTACGGCTTACGACGCGGGTATTCTGCTTGGTCTCAAGGGGTTTGCGGCATGTATTCTCGGCGGTCTTGGTAACCCGTTTGGCGCGGTGATCGGCGGTATCCTGCTTGGGATTCTTGAGTCGCTGGGCGCCGGGTTTATCTCTTCCGGGTACAAGGACGCGGTCGCTTTCATCATAATGCTTGGTCTTCTGTTTTGGCGTCCATCGGGCCTGTTCGGGGGCTCGCAGGCGGAGCGGGTCTGAACATGAAATCGCAAGTCTTGAGGAACAACGCGTGGCTGCTTGCCTTTGCTGCTGTGGCGGCTTTGCCGCTTGTCCTCCCAAACGACTATTATCTGACTGTCCTGATCGTCGGCGGTCTCTACACTATCCTCTCTATCGGTTTGAACCTTTTGATGGGATACGCCGGGCAGGCTTCGTTGGGCCATGCCGCTTTTTACGGCCTGTCGGCGTATACGACCGGCATCCTTGCCGTTACGTATCAGTGGCCGGTGTGGGCGGGGATTCTCGCGGGACTCGCGCTTTCCTCTCTGGTGTCGTATCTGATCGCCGTGCCTACGCTTAAGCTTCGCGGCAATTATCTTGCCATGGGGACGCTGGGCTTTGGCGTCATCGTATTCATCGTCTTGAACGAGGCGACCTCTGTTACGGGCGGCCCCTCTGGTTTCACCGGGATTCCAAAGCTGTCGATCGGCGGAAAGGAGTTTTCGTCCGATCTCGAATATTACTACGTGGTCTGGGCGGCTGTGCTGTTGTTGTTTGCCCTGTCGCGCAACCTGGTGCGCTCCCGCATGGGCCGCGCTTTGCGGGCGATTCACACCAGCGAGACCGCGGCATCGGCGCTTGGGGTCGATACGCAGCGGTACAAGATCTTCGTTTTTGTCCTCTCCGCGTTTTACGCCGCTGTCGCGGGAGTTCTTTATGCCCATTACGTGACTTTCGTTTCCCCCGGCACTTTCGGGTTCCCCACCTCGATACTGCTGGTAACTATGGTGGTTCTTGGCGGTATGGCGTCGCTGTGGGGCGCGGTTCTCGGCGCGCTGTTTTTGACGCTTCTTCCGGAGTGGCTAAGAGCGATCGAGCACTTCGATATCCTGGTTTACGGGGCGATCCTGGTCCTATGCATGATGTTTCTCCCCGGAGGTTTGGCCGAGGGCGCGCAAAAGGCGTGGGATGCTTCGCTGTCGCTGTTTCGCAAAAAAGGCGCGGCGGCGGAAGAAGGCGGCGGGCAGTGAGCGAAAGGCCGCACGAAGATATGTACTTTCACGGAAGCGGCATTTCGCTGCGCTTTGGAGGCGTGGCCGCGCTTTCGGAAGTCGGGTTTCAGGTGCGGCGCAATTCCCTTCAGGCGATCATTGGGCCAAACGGCGCGGGAAAAACTTCGCTGTTCAACGTGATAACCGGGTTTTACCGGATGGACGAGGGGGATGTTCGTCTCGACGGGGATCTTATCTCCGGATTGCCGCCGCATCTTGTCGCGCGGCACGGGATCGTGCGCACCTTTCAAAACCTTGAGATATTCACCAACATGACGGTTATCGAGAATGTCCTCACCGGCGGCCACTTAAGGGTTGGGTACGGTCCACTTGATTTCTTTTTTCGCACTCCGCGATTTTTCCGGGAGGAACGAAAACTGCGTGAGCTGGCCAAGGAGTGTCTCGATTTCGTCGGCCTGTTCGAGCGGCGCGACCTTCCGGCGGGACAGCTTCCCTTCGGGTCACAGAGACTTTTGGAGATAGCAAGGGCGCTGGCGGCGGAGCCGAAGGCGCTTTTGCTGGATGAGCCCGCGGCGGGGCTTAACATGAAAGAGACGGCGGCGCTTGGGGAGCTGATTCGCCGGATCATCGACCGGGGGATAACGGTGGTTATGGTGGAGCACGACATGAACCTCGTTATGCGGATCTCCGACCGGATCATGGTGCTGAACTCCGGCCGGGTGATTGCCGACGGCACGCCCGCGGAGGTTCGTGAAAACCCAACCGTTATTGCCGCGTATCTCGGAGAAGAAGAGTAACGCCATGCTGCGGATCAAGAACCTGCAGGTTTACTACGGCATGATCCACGCGCTGCGGGCGGTGTCGCTCCACGTAAAAGAGAAAGAAATAGTGGCGCTTATCGGAGCAAACGGCGCGGGCAAGACCACGCTTCTTTCCGCTGTTTCCGGTTTGGTGCGCCCGGCGTCCGGAGAGGTGAACTTTTACGGAAAGGATATTACCCATGAGCGGGCGGACCGGATCGTCCGGGAAGGGATTGCTCATGTGCCCGAGGGCAGGCATGTTTTCAAGCCGCTGTCGGTAGAGGACAACCTGCTGCTTGGTTCGTATCACCGGTACTCTCTGCGGCGTCGGGTGGCGATCCGTGGAGAGATAGACGGGATTTTCTCCCTTTTCCCTGTTTTGGCCGACCGGAGAAAGCAGCTTGCCGGGACGCTATCAGGCGGGGAGCAGCAGATGCTGGCCATCGGACGGGCGCTTCTTTCCTCTCCAAAGGCGCTTTTGCTGGATGAGCCGTCAATGGGGCTGGCGCCCAAGATTGTAAAAGAGATCTTCGGGCACATTTCAAAACTCAGAAAAGAGCGCGATATGACGATATTCCTGGTTGAGCAGAACGCGCGCGGGGCGCTGTCGATCGCGGACCGGGGATACGTGCTGGAGACGGGAAGAGTGGTGTTGCACGGATCATCGGAGGAGTTGCTGGCGAACCGGGATGTGCAGCGGGCGTACTTGGGGCGAGAGGACTTGACGGAGGGATGACGATGTACTGGGAACCCGATAAGGAGTGCATGGACGGCGAGGAACTGGAGCAGTTGCAGCTTGAGCGGCTGCAAGCGACACTCAACCGCGTTTATGCGCATGTGCCGTTCTACCGGAAGAAGTTCGACGAGATGGGTATTTCACCCGAAGACATCAGTTCGCTTTCGGATATAGCGCGCCTTCCCTTCACCGCCAAGGCGGATTTGCGGGACAACTATCCGTACGGCCTGTTCGCCATGCCGATGCGGGAAGTGGTGCGGGTCCACGCTTCGAGCGGCTCAACCGGCATGGCCACGGTAGTCGGCTACACCCGCAACGACATGAGGCATTGGAGCAACCTTGTGGCGCGGGTTATCACCGCGGCGGGAGTTACAAAAGACGACGTCATCCAGATTGCCTTCGGGTACGGTTTGTTTACCGGCGCTTTTGGCCTTCACCAGGGCGCGGAACGTATCGGGGCGTCGGTCATCCCCGCCTCCAGCGGGAACACGTTGCGGCAGATCCAGATAATGAAAGACTTCAAGACAACGGCTCTGGTCGGAACCCCTTCGTATGCAATGCTGATCGGCGAGACGCTGCGGGAAAAAGGGATTCCTGTTTCCGCCCTGTCTCTCAAGTTCGGGTTGTTTGGGTCCGAACCGTGGTCCGAGGCGATGCGCAAAGAGATCGAGTCGAGGCTGGGGATTATTGCCACCGACAACTATGGATTGTCCGAGGTTATGGGGCCGGGCATTTCCGGGGAGTGTCTGGAGCGTAACGGCCTTCATTTCAACGAGGACCACTTCCTGGTCGAGGTAATTGATCCGGAGACGCTTGCGCCCGTGGCGGAGGGCGAGGAGGGCGAGCTGGTTATCACCTCGCTGACCAAAGAAGCGTTTCCGATGATCCGGTACAGGACAAGAGACCGTATCCGCATATTAAAAGGCGACTGTCCTTGCGGCCGGACGGGACGGCGTATGAGCCGGGTGCTTGGCCGCACCGACGACATGGTTATCATCCGTGGGGTAAATGTCTACCCAATCCAGATCGAAAACGTACTGACGGAGATCGGAGGAGGGCAGCCGCACTACCAGATTGTCGTTGACCGGAATGGCGCTATGGACGAGGCAACGGTGCTGGTCGGGGCGGAGGAGTCGATTTTCTTCGACCAGATGAAGCGCCAAAAAGACATGGTGGACCGGATCAAGGCCCGGATCGTTCAGGAGATCGGGGTTAGCGTGGATGTAAAGCTTGTGGAGAAAAAAACGCTTTGTCGATCAGACGGGAAGACGCAATCGGTCATCGATAACAGAAAACTGTAGGGCTTTTGTTCAAGGCGGGACTTTTATGAGGTTTGGCACGCTGTACATAGTCGCTACGCCGCTTGGAAACCTGGAGGATGTCACTTTCCGTTCTTTGCGGGTGCTGCGGGAAGTCCCGCTGATAGCCTGCGAGGATACCCGGCGCACCGTCAAGCTGCTCAATCGCTACGAGATCCGCACCCAGATGATTCCTTTCCACGACCATAACAAGCTGGCGGCGGGGACGGGGCTGCTGCGCCGCCTGCGCGACGGGCAAAGCGTGGCGCTGGTTTCCGACGCGGGAACGCCCGGCATCTCCGATCCTGGATACGAACTGGTCCGCGACGCGGTGGCCGAGGGGATTCCGGTCGAAGTCGTTCCGGGTCCGTCGGCGCTGATCTCGGCGCTTGTCGTTTCAGGGCTTCCCACCGACCGCTTTGTCTTCGAGGGGTTTCTTCCGAACCGTTCCGAGCGGCGTCGGAAAGCGCTCAAGGCGTTATCGGCTGAAACGCGAACGCTGATTTTTTACGAGTCGCCGCAGCGGATTGCGGCTTTCCTTGCCGACGCCTCGGAGATTTTGGGCGACCGGAGAGGCTGTATAGTCCGGGAGCTGACGAAGGTTCACGAGGAAATCCTGCGCGGAACATTGCCGGAGCTTTTCGGTGAAATATCAAAGCGTGAAAGTATTCCGGGCGAGATTACCGTCGTGCTTGAGGGCGCCCCGAAGGCGGTTGTTTTTTCCGTGGAGGCGGCTGTGTCGGAAGCGCTTGAGGTGGCGCCGGACTCTGTGAGTTCACGGGATCTGGCGCGGGATATTTCAGGCCGGACAGGGTTGTCGAAGAAAGAAGTGTATGCGGAAATTCTACGGAGACGCGAGCAATGAAACTTTTGCGGACCAGCGGATTTGTTGTCGGGCGGCAATATATGTTTTTTTAAGGTTTTCTCCTGCGCGTAACCCAGTACACAGCTCCGGCCCCCACGGTGAAGACGACAATAAGTGACGCGATCTCGAATTTTCTGTAGCTGGTACGGCTTGCTTTTTCCATCGCCGCGCGGTCTTCGAAAGTGAGTTCTTCATGGTTTTTCGACACGGCGGGAGTGTGGAGGACAAACGACAAGAACAGCGCGAAGGCCAAGGCGGCTATGGCACACGCTATTCGCGCGCCAGATGGATATTCGCGTTGATTGGTCCGGCGGACAGGCTTCATTCGAACTTATATATCATTCATCGAATTACATGTCACGAAACGCAGTTTCTTCCCGCATGAGGCGCATTGGTTCCCGGACAGCCCCGAAGAATCCGCGCGGAAGCCGTTCCTGTACACGACTATTGCCCGGCAGTTCGGGCAAACGGTATTTACCGTTTCGGGAAGGTTGGCATTTCCAATATATACGTATGGAAGCCGCTCCCTGGCGGCGCGCCATGCCGCCTCTAAACGCGCGATTGGCGTCGGGGGCGACGTGGCCCGAAACCGAGGGAAGTAACGGGAAAAGTGGAGCGGGATTTCGGGGTCTGTTTCCGCGATGAAGTCGATCACTTTGCGGATATGGGCGTCGCTGTCATTGCGCTCCGTGTACATAAGCGCGGTAACCTCGACATGGGTTTTAGCGGCGGCTACGCGGATGGTTTCAAGCACCGGGGCGAGATCTCCACGGCATGCCTCCCGGTAAAACTCCTGGTCCATCGACTTGAGGTCTATGTTCATCGCGTCCGTGAGCGGAAGCAGTTCTTCAAGCGGCTCCGGCATGATGTATCCGTTTGTAACCAGCACGTTTTTCATTCCCGCGGCGCGAAACGCTTTTGAGCAGTCCATGATGAACTCGAACTGGATAAGCGGCTCATTGTAGGTATAAGCGATGCCGATAGATCCCGCTTTGCGCGCGGAGGCGACCAGATCGCGGATCTGTACTTCATCGAGCCTCGGATGTTCGTGGATCAGATGCTGGTTCTGGCAGAACTCGCAGCGTAAGTTGCAGCCGTATGATCCGACGGACAAGATGGAAGCGCCGGGATGAAAGTGGTACAGCGGTTTTTTTTCAATCGGGTCCACCATCAAGGCGGCGGCCTTGCCGTAGGTTGACGCGATCAGTTTTCCGTCCATGTTTTCACGGACGCGGCAGATTCCGGCCGTCCCCGCGGCGATCCGGCAGCGATGCGGACACAGCATGCACCGGGCCGCGCTTTCTTCGGCTATCCAGTGCGAGGCGGTTTTTATTTCAGTGCCTGATGTTGAATCCATGAAAGGTTTCTGTTGGTGTCCGCCACGAGACGGCCATATCAATCACATGCGCCATTGGCGGGCCTGTTCGCATGAAGCCGACGACTTTCTCCACCGCGTTTTGCTTGCCCTGGAGCACAGCCTCCACCTGCCGCTCCGGAAGGTTGCGAACCCAGCCGTGAACCCCCGCTTTCATGGCTGTTTCCGCGGTATGGGCGCGAAACGAAACCCCCTGGACGCGCCCGGAAACGATTACGCGCGCTTCGACGATATCCGACATCCCCATCATCTCCATCAATTTTTTTCGTCCAACATCTTTATGAATTCGCTTTCCGTCAAGACGGTGATTCCGAGCTGTTTTGCCTTCGCAAGCTTTGATCCGGGGTCCTCTCCGGTTACGAGAAAATTCACCTTCGCGCTTATGCCCGCGGCGATATTTCCGCCCTCCTTCCGGACCCGCTCCTGGGCCAGGGCTCGCGGCATCGACAGCGTTCCGGTGAAAAGGAAGATTTTGCCGGCAACGTTGCCGCTTTTTGTTTCGGACGCAAGCAAAGTCACTTCCCGCAGCAACCGCTCCAGCGATTTGGTCTCTTCCTGGGACGCGAAAAACCGGCGGATGGATTCCGCGACTTCCGTTCCTACCTCATGCACAGCCATCAGTTCGTCCTCGCTTGCGTTTCCAAGCGCCTCCACGGACCGAAACCGGCGGGCCAAAACATCCGCCAGATGTTCCCCCACATGCGGGATTCCAAGGGCGTACAGGAACCGGGAAAGAGAAACTTTGCGGCTTTTTTCGATTTCTCGAATCAGGTTGTCGGCTGATTTTTCCCCAAGCCGGTCCATCTCCGCAAGCGTTTCCCGGTCAAGACGGTAAAAGTCGGCCGGCTCCGTGACAAGTCCCTTGTCCGCCAGGGCGGAAACGATCATGGTCCCAAGCCCGGCGATATCCATGGCGTTTCGCGAAACGAAATGTCTTAAAGAGCGTTTTTTCTTTTCGGCGCATCCGGCGCCGGCGCATCGGTGCGCCGATTCTCCAGGCGCCCGTTTCACGGCGGACCCGCAAGCGGGGCAGCGATCAGGCATAAAGAACCGTTCGCCGCGCTCTGTTGAGCCGTCTTTTGCGGACAACGATTCAACGATTTCGGGTATCACTTCGCCCGCGCGCTGAACCAGCACCCGGTCGCCCACCCGGATATCTTTGGCGTCGATCATGTCCTGATTGTGCAGGGTTGCTTTGCGTACGGTGACGCCGCGCACGACGACGGGGGAAAGAAAGGCGACGGGGGTCAGTATCCCCGTCCGTCCGACGAATACGGCAATATCTTCGACGGTAGTCTGCGCCTGATCAGGCGAGAACTTTGCGGCGATGGCCCATCGTGGAAACCGTGAAATCTCGCCCAGTTCTTTTTGCAGGGAGGCGTCATTTACTTTTATGACGACGCCGTCGATTTCATACGGGAGTTTTTCCTTTTCCGCATCCATCTCGCGGTAAAAGTCTACAGCTTCGTTAATAGTAGGGCATTGCCGGATGCCGCGCCTGTTTACGGGGAACCCCGACCCTTCGAGCAGATCAAGCTCTTCCGAGTGACTTCCAATGGCGGCGCCTTCGACGCGTCCGGTTCCGTAAACCCACAAATGGAGCCGGCGGCTTGCCGTGATAGATGGATCGAGCTGGCGGAGCGATCCCGCGGCGGCGTTTCTCGGATTGGCAAACACCGGCTCTCCGTCGCGCTCCCTTCCGCGATTAAGGGCGGCAAAATCCTGCCTGGTCATATAGATCTCCCCCCGCACCTCAAGCAAGGCGGGACCGTTGCGGATTTGCATGGGGAGATCTCCGATTGTTCGCAGATTGCTTGTGACATCCTCTCCGCGAGTTCCGTCTCCGCGGGTGGCGCCGCGCGCAAACTTTCCGTGTTCATAGACAAGCTCGATGGCGAGCCCGTCGATTTTGGTTTCCGCGACGTAGCCGCTTTGGTCGAGGGCATTTTCGGATATGCCGCGCGTTTTCAGGAAGCGCCGGGTACGGCGGTCAAACTCCAGCAGTTCTTCCCCGGAGAAGGCGTTTGCAAGGGACAGCATCGGGATGTCGCGGATGACGGCCCCAAACGCGGCGACCGGCTCGGCGCCGACACGCTGCGTTGGGGAATCGGGGTCAAAAGCTTCCGGGTGTCTGGCTTCGAGTGCGACAAGCTCTTTGAACAGAGCGTCATACTCCGCGTCGGACACCTCCGGCGCGTCTTCCCGGTAGTACCGGTCGTTGTGATGCCGTATGGCCTTGCGAAGCTCTTCTATGCGCGCCGTATCGTCCATGTTCATACCGTTAGGCGTGATACCAAAGCGGACGCGGCGGGCCTCTTACGCCTCTTCCAGAGCGGCAAGACCCGGAAGCCGCTTGCCTTCGAGCAGTTCCAGAAACGCGCCGCCGCCCGTGGAGACGTAAGACATTTTGGAAAACAGCCCCGCCTTGTTAAGGGCGGTGTCGGTGTCGCCTCCGCCAACGATAGTAGTTGCGCTGCTATCCGCCAGCGCCTGCATTACCGCCAGCGTGCCTCCGCCAAATTGCGGCGATTCGAAGACGCCCATGGGGCCGTTCCATACGATTGTTTTGGCGTCGTTCAAGGCTTCCTTGAACAGGCGGCAGGTTTCCGGGCCGATGTCGAGCGCCATCATATCTTCGGGGATTTCTTTCACGGACACGCTCTTGACGATGGAGGGAGATTCGAGCTGATCGGCGACCACAACATCGATCGGGAGATAGAAACCTGCTTTTTGCTGTTCGGCTTTGGCCAGCACCTGTTTTGCCGTGTCTATCATCTCGGCTTCGTACAGCGATTTTCCGACGCCAAACCCCTGAGCGGCAAAGAAAGTGTTCGCCATCGCGCCTCCGATCAGGATCTTGTCAACTTTGCCGAGTACGTTGTTTATCGCGTCGATCTTGCCGGAGATCTTGGCGCCGCCAAATACGGCCGCCAGCGGGCGAGCCGGCGAGACAAGAGCTTTTTCGAAGTAGGTGATCTCGTCCTTCATCAGCAGTCCGGCCGCGCGTTCTTTGACGAATTTCAGGATCGCCACGTTTGAGGAGTGGCCGCGGTGCGCGGTGGCGAAAGCGTCGTTGACGTAAACATCGCAGAAAGCGGCAAGCTTTTTCCCGAACTCTTCGCTGTTTTTTTCTTCTTCGGGATAGAAGCGGACATTTTCCAGTAAAAGGACATCGCCCGGCTTCATGGCCGCCACCGCCCGCTCCACCGTTTCGCCCACGCAGTCGTTGACAAATGTTACGGGTTTGCCGAGGTACTTGGAGAGGATCGGCGCGACCGGGGCCAGACTCTTGTCCGGCGACGGCCCCCCTTTGGGGCGTCCGAGGTGAGATACCAGGATTGTTTTTGCCCCTTTATCCATCGCGGTCCGGATCGTTGGGACTGCCGCTCTTATCCGGGTGTCTTCGACGACATTGCCGGAAGCCTTGTCGATCGGCACGTTGAAGTCGACGCGGATGAGCGTTTTTTTACCGGCAAGGTCGAGTTGGTCCACGGTCCGGATTTTCATTGTCGTGCCTCCTTGGTCTGGCGAAAGGTATGGTGGCTCATTTTTCAAAATACTCTATCAAAAACGCATAAAATCGCCATGTGAGGTTATTTGATCCCGGAAAGGTATTTTCAATGCGAAATTGTTGCGTTCCCAAGCTGTTTGCGAGATTTCTTCCTGTCCTGTGGCTGTTTTTTGCCATTGCCGCTTACGGGGGGGAGACCGTATCGGTCGATCTCTTTAATCCGGAAGGCGCGGCTCGCGGGGTTCGGCAGGCGATGTCGCGGTTTACTGAAGCGATCGTGCCGTTTGGCGACCCTCGAATTTCGGATCCCTTCGATGCTTTTTGCACGGGAGATGTCAGGGGACGGGGAAGATGGGCCGACGACCGCAACTGGGTTTATGATTTCGAGGAAGATCTTCCCGCGGGTATCCGGTGCTCCTTTACGCTCAAGCCTGAATTGCGCTCCGTTTCCGGAAAACCGGTAAAAGGACGCCGCGAATTCGTGTTTGACACGGGCGGCCCCATGATCATGAAGTCTGATCCTTACGAAGGCAGCGGACGGATCAACGAGAACCAGGCGTTTGTCCTGATGCTTGACGCTGCCGCGGATGAGCAATCGATTCTTTCAAACGTCTATTTTTCCGTTGCGGGAATTGTAGAGGCGGTTTCGCCAAAGATTGTCCGTGGAAAGGACCGGGAAGCGCTGATTGAGGCAAGTCACGCCAAATGGTGGAGAAAAAATGATCCGAAGCTGGATTCAAAGATTGTGATTCTCATGCCGACCCGCTCGTTTCCTTTGGATTCGAATGTGACCCTGTGGTGGGGCGCGGGAGTGCGGACCGTCACAGGCATTCAAACGACGGAAGCAAAGGAAAGGGCCTTCAGGACGCGTAATGCGTTTTCTGTGTCTTTCCAGTGCAACCGGTTGGAGAAAGGCGACAATTGCGTGCCTGTCCTGCCTATGCGGGTCGGATTTTCCGATCCGGTACGCAAGGAACTTGCGGAAAAAATTGTTTTGCGCGGGCCTGGTGGAAAAACGTGGAAACCATCTTTTTCTGGAGGGGAGGAGCATGCGTTCTCCCTGATTAATTATCTGGTGTTTCCGGGGCCGTTTCCAGAGGAGGCCGGGTTTAAGGTTGAACTTCCGCCCGACCTGGTCGATGACGACGGCCGGGTTCCGGTCAACAGGAACAAGTTCCCGCTGTCTGTGGCTACGGGCCCGTTTCCTCCCTTGGTCAAATTTGCCGCGCCGTTTGGAATAGTGGAGAGCCGGGAAGGCGCGGCGCTTCCTCTGACCGTTCGCAATGTCGAGGCGCAAGTGAAGGGGCAAAGGCTCGATGTTCATATGAGCGGCAGGGCGCAGGCTTTCCGCGCTGGCGATGAGGGGCGGATTGTCGAGTGGCTTCGCAAGGTAGGGCAGTCGCAATGGAAAAAAGAAAGCAGGCGTGTTCAGCTTCTGCCGGGAGGAGAGAAAACAACGGAGTTCTCCATTCCGAAACCGGGAGGGGAAAAGGCGTTCGAAGTGATGGGGATTCCGCTTTCCGAGCCTGGTTTCTACGTTGTGGAGGTCAAGAGCGAGCGGTTGGGCAAGGCGCTGCTTGGAGGCGACCCCATGTATGTAAGGGCCGCGGCGCTGGTTACAAACCTCTCCGCTCATTTCAAAAATGGGAGGGAATCATCCCTTGTCTGGGTTACATCGCTGGATCGGGGAGAGCCGGTGGAGATGGCTGACGTTACTGTCAGAGACTCCGCGGGCAAGGTTCTATGGGAGGGGAAGACCAACAGCGAAGGGGTGGCCAGGATAGAGGAATCTCTTCCGAGGCAGCCGTATCGGAGTGAATGCTTTCCGAATTGCGGTTACTTTGTCACCGCGTCCAAAGGAAAAGACATGACGTTTGTTTTATCCGAATGGACAGATGGGATCGAGCCGTACCGGTTCAGGCTTCCCGCGGCATATATTTACGATCCTGTGATCGCCCACACGGTATTCGACCGGCTGCTTTTTAAGGCCGGCGAGACGGTGAACATGAAGCATTTCCTGCGGCTTCACAGGCTCAAAGGACTTTTCTCCGTCGAAGGGGGGCTTCCTTCCAGGGTTTTTGTGCGGCATGAGGGCAGCGACCAGAAGTTCGAAGCGCCGATCTCGTGGTCTTCCGATGGTTCCGCCGTGTCCGAGTGGGCGATCCCGAAGGATGCAAAACTCGGGGTGTACTCCGTGTCTCTGAAGGGGGGCCAAGCCGATTACCATGCGGGAGAGTTTCGCGTAGAGGAGTACCGCGTGCCGCTGATGAAGGGATCCATCAATACGGTCGGCGGTACGAAGGCCGGCGAGAGCGAGATAGAGCTCGACCTTATGCTCTCCTACCTTTCAGGCGGAGGGGCGGGAGGCGCCGAGGTCCAGCTACGGACGCACATTTTTCCAAAGCATGTCCATTTCCCTGAATACGGCGATTTTATGTTCTCCAGTGGCCGGATTGCAGAGGGGATATCAAAGCGGGAGTCCGACGACTCCTACTGGATGGAATACGAAGACCGGGAGCGGGAAGACGGGGGAAGGAGCGCGTATGGCGCCGCGCCCGGCAAATCCGCCATTCAGACGCGCACCCTTGTCCTTGATGATTTCGGCGTTCTTAGAACGAAGGTAGGGAGATTTTCTCCTTCCGCGTCAGCGCGGGATCTTATGGCGGAACTTGAATACATGGATCCCAACGGCGAGATTCAGACTGTTTCCACGCGCGTGCCTCTTTGGCCTTCCCGCGTACTGCTTGGCATCAAGCCGGATTCTTGGGCGGCTTCGAAAGACGCGCTCAAGTTTCAGGTTCTGGCCCTGGATCTTTCAAGGACTCCGGTGAAGGACGTAAAGGTGTCGGTTGAAATGCTTCAGAGGAAATCTTATTCCCACCGTAAACGGCTGCTCGGGGGGATGTACTCCTACGAACACATAAGCGAAGTCGTCAAGATCGGCGCGATTTGCGACGGGACGACCGACGCGCTCGGACTGTTAACCTGCGAAACCAAATCGCCGGTTTCCGGAAATGTAATCATTCAGGCATCGGCGTCGGACGGGGATGGAAATGCGTCGTTTGCCAACCGGGATGTATGGGTCGCAGGGAAAGACGACTGGTGGTTTGATGCCTCCAACGACGACAGGATAGATCTGCTGCCGGAGAAGAAGCGATATGAGCCGGGAGACAACGCCGTTTTCCAGGTCCGGATGCCTTTCCGTGAGGCCACGGCTCTTATAACCGTGGAGAGGGAAGGGATTGCGGATGTCTATGTGAGGAAGCTCTCCGGAAAATCGCCGGTCGTGGAGATTCCGATAAAGCCGCATTACGCTCCGAACGTCTATGTGTCTGTTCTCTGTATCCGGGGGCGGGTGGATGGCATTGCTCCCACCTCAATGGTGGATCTTGCCAAGCCCGCGTTCAAACTTGGGATAGCAGGGATCGATGTCGGCTGGAGAGCCCACGAGATGAAGGTCGAGGTGAAGCCGGAGCGGGATGTTTTCCGCGTAAGAGAGAAGGCGAAGGTGAAAATCCGCGCACAGCGCGCGGATGGTGGCGCGCTGCCTGAAGGGACCGAGGCTGTCGTTACGGCGGTGGACGAAGGGATCCTTGAGCTTGCGCCCAACGGGAGCTGGAAGCTTCTTGATGCGATGATGAATCGCCGAAGCTGTGAGGTCACAACATCAACATCCCAGATGCAGGTGATAGGCAAGCGGCATTTCGGCCTCAAGGCGCTGCCGCAGGGAGGCGGCGGAGGGCAGCAGCAGGCGCGTGAACATTTCGACTCGCTTTTGTTCTGGAACGCGCGTGTTCCGCTGAATGCTGATGGAGAAGCCGAGGTGGAGATTCCGCTTAACGACTCCATCACATCGTTTCGCATCGTTGCTGTGGCAAGCGGCGGCACGGAGCTCTTCGGGACGGGAGAGGCGTCCATACGCTCCACACAGGATCTCGTGGTGATGTCCGGGCTGCCGCCGGTGGTTCGGGAAGGGGACAAATTCCGCGCGGGCTTTACTGTGCGCAACGCATCGGAAAAGGCGATGAAGGTTCAGGTTGACGCCCGGATGGCGTCTCGCGTTAAAGATGACTCCCTTCCGGCTGTCTTCCTGGAACTTGAGCCGGGGCAGGCTCACGAGGCGGCGTGGGACATGACCGTTCCAGCCGACGCCGGCACGCTTTCATGGGATGTGTCGGCTTTCACGGGAGACAAAGATTCATCCGACCGGATTCGCGTGACGCAGAGCGTAAAACCCGCCGTTCCGGTGCGGATTTTCCAGGCGACGCTTGCGCAGGTCGCGGAGCCGCTGGATATGAAGGTGCGCCTCCCGTCCGGGGCGCTTGCCGGGCGCGGCGGCGTGGAAGTGGCGATGCGCTCGAAGTTGTCAGATGGAATGAGCGGCGTGACTCATTACATGTCCAGGTACCCATATACCTGCCTTGAACAGCTGTTGTCCCGCGCGGTGGTGTTGAGGGATGAAGCCCTTTGGAACGAAATCGTCTCGAAGATACCGTCTTATCTGGACCGCGACGGGCTGGCGAAGTATTTCCCAGGTATGGGAAAAGGAAGCGATGCTCTTACCTCTTACATACTTTCCATAGCGAACGAGGCCGGCTGGAAGATTCCGGACGCCTCGCTTGAACGGATGATCAACGGGCTGGAAGGGTTCGTCGCAGAACGTGTCGTCCGGCATGGGGCCATCCCGTCGGCTGATCTGCCTATCCGGAAGATGGCCGCGCTGGAGGCGCTTTCGCGGTACGGAAAAGCGGATGTGTCGAGCATAGACACGATCAAGCCTGATCCGCATCTTTGGCCTACCTCGGGCGTGATCGACTGGCTGAACGTTCTTTTGCGGGTCAAAGGTATCCCCAATCGGGATAAGCGGATCGCGGAGGCGGAAAGCGTTCTCCGGTCCAGGATGAACTTCCAGGGGACGGCGATGAGGTTTTCCACCGAGGGAAGAGACCATCTTTGCTGGCTGATGGTATCGGTGGATTCCAACTCCGTGCGGGCGCTGACCGCCCTGATGGGCCGCCCTGGATGGAAAGAGGATATTCCGCGCATGGTTCGCGGCGCGGTGGGACGTCAGCAAAAAGGCTCGTGGAGTACGACCGTGGCCAACGCATGGGGCATTCTGGCGATGGAGAAGTTTTCGAAGATATACGAGTCGGAAGCCGTCTCCGGGAAGAGCATGATTTCGCTTGACGACATACGGGCGTCAGTGGATTGGGAAAAGAATACTAAAGGGAACAGCGTAATGCTCCCATGGCCCCAAAAAGAAGGAACTTTGAATGTATCCCATGCTGGGAAAGGACGCCCTTGGGCGACGGTGAGCTCTCTGGTGGCGCTGCCGCTGAACAAGCCGTTTTCCAGCGGATACGAGATAAAAAAGACCATGGCTCCGGTGCAGCAGAAGAAAAAAGGAATTTGGAGCCGCGGAGACGTTGTCCGCGTGACGCTTTCGCTTGACGCGCAGGCCGACGAGTCGTGGGTTGTAGTGAATGATCCGATTCCCGCGGGCGCGACGATTTTGGGGTCGGGGCTTGGGCGCGACTCGAAACTGCTTACACAAGGGGAACAGGGAAGCGGGTGGGCTTGGCCCGCGTTTACAGAGCGCTCCCATGAGGCGTTTCGCGCGTATTACGAGTTTACGCCAAAGGGTAAATGGGTCGTGGAATACACCGTGCGGCTTAACAACGAGGGAACATTCCTTCTTCCGCCGACGCGTGTCGAGGCGCTTTATTCTCCGGAGATGTTCGGAGAGTATCCCAACCCCCGATTCGTCGTGTCGCAATAGGTTTTAAAGGGCGATGAAAAAGGTAAGGATTGCCGCGGTTTTACTTGTGTGTTTGTGCGGCGTCCTGTCCGTTGCGTTTTTTATGTTTCTTTCGAAGGGAGAGACGCCTCCGACGTTTTTGGAAGTAAAGGAGGCGTATCGGCCCTCGGACGGAATTCTTCTTGATAGGCACGGTGAACCGCTGCAGGAGATCCGGTCGGAGTTCAGGGAAAGGGTTCTTCCGTGGGTTCCGATAGAAGAGATCTCGCCGCTGCTTGTTGAGGCTGTGCTTCGCTCCGAGGATAAGCGGTTCTTCCGGCATCCCGGAGTCGACATAATCGCCTTGTTGTCGGCCATGCATGACAACCTTGAAAGAAAGCGTTTGCGCGGCGCTTCCACTATCACCATGCAGCTTTCCGATTTGCTTGCGGGCCTGGATACGGGGGCGATGAAGAAGAGCGGCAAGTTCGCCGCGAAGGTCCGGCAGGCAAGATCCGCGTTGCTTGTAGAGCGCCGCTGGAGCAAGCGGGAAATCATGGAGGCATACCTTAACAGCGTGTCTTTTCGCGGCGAGCTGGTAGGGATCGCCGCCGCCTCGCGCGGCATGTTCGACAAAGAGCCTGGCGGCCTTGATGCCGCGGAATCGACTCTGCTTGCGTGCCTTCTTCGCTCTCCCAACGCTTTACCTTCGGTTGTCGCGCGGCGGGCGCAATGGCTGTGCAATGACCTTGGCTGGGATGTGTCGGAGCAAAAGCTTGCGTCTCTTGCCGGAGAGCGCCTGCGCGCTCCTTTCCATGTACGTTCGCGGTACGGCAAGGCTTTTCACGCGACGCGCCTGCTTTCTCCCGGGCCGGGAGAGAAGGTGAAAAGCACGCTTGACGCCGGTATCCAACAATTTGCGGCGGACGCGGTTGCTCAACGGATCGCTTCTATCGCCAAACAGAATGTCCGCGACGGAGCTGTGCTGGTCGTGGAAAACGCCACTGGAGAGATTCTGGCGTATGTTGGAAGCGCGGGGGGCGTGTCAAAAAACCCGTTTGTGGATGGCGCCCGGGCAAAGCGGCAGGCCGGTTCTACGCTGAAACCGTTTATTTACGGCGCGGCTTTCGAAAAGCGGCTACTTACTCCCGCTTCGCTTCTTGACGACTCCCCGATGAATTTGCCGACAGAGCGAGGGCTCTATGTTCCGCGCAATTATGATTCCGGTTTCCGCGGGCTGGTTTCCGCGCGGACCGCGCTGGCTTCATCTCTCAACATTCCAGCCGTGCGGGCGATTCTTGTAGTTGGCGCCGACGAGGCGGTGCGGGTTTTAAGCGGATTCAGATTTACTCTTTCCGGCGAAGGAGAAGACTATGGGCCGTCGCTTGCTTTGGGCAGCGCCGATGTCTCCCTCGTTGAGCTTGTTGGCGCTTATCGCGCGCTGGCCAACGGTGGGCGCTGGAGTCCGATGACGCTGCGGCTTTCGGAAAGCGGGACGCCGCCGAAACGGGCAATGCTTCCCGAGGCGGCGTTTCTTGTATCCGACATCCTGTCCGACCGTACCGCGCGCGGAGAAACCTTCGGTCTGGCGAATTCACTGTCGACCACGGTTTGGTCCGCCGTCAAGACGGGAACCAGCAAAGATATGCGGGATAACTGGTGCATTGGATATTCGAGCCGGTACACGGTCGGTGTCTGGGTCGGGAATTTTTCCGGAGAGCCGATGTGGGACGTATCGGGTGTTTCGGGCGCGGCTCCAGCCTGGGCGGACATAATGCGCCGGTTGCACACAGATGCCTCAAGCGTGCCTCCCAGGCCGCCACCGGGGCTTGTGAAAGCCCGCGTTGTTTTTCATGGCGGTCTGGACGAGGCGCGCGAAGAATGGTTTGTCTCCGGAACGGAGCCCGCCTCGGGAAAGGTGGCAGCCGTGAGTCCGGCAGCCGCTATACGTTATCCAGTGGATGGCATGATTATGGCTTTTGATCCGGACATTCCGGAAGGGCAGCAGGTCGTGTTTTTCGAGGCAAGCGGAAAAGGGTTGTCGTGGGTTCTGGACGGGGTTTTGCTTGGGCAGGCTGATGCTCCATATCCATGGAAGCTGTCAGTGGGAACTCATTCCCTTTCTCTCGTGGACCGTGATGGTAAAACGGCGCAAACTGTCGCCTTTCAGGTGCGCGGAAGTCAGCCGCCTTTGGCGGCGCTGGTCGATGACGCCGCCGATGCCTTTGGATCTCACGAAATGGATGCGCGTTGAATTCCAGGCTGCCATGTGCGGCAAGGCCGCTGTTTCAAAATGTTCAGGTTGTGCGGGGAGCTGGACTGTGACGATTTGTTTGACTCAAAACATTCTTCTTCGGGTAACGTTTGCCTGAATAAAGGGAGCAACCGGCGGGTTATTCCACGTCGGCGGGGTTTTTCTTGCCGGTATTGTTCCTGTTGGTTGGCTCGTTTTTCAGAAGCCGCATTACCCGGAACGACTCGGCGTATTTAACGGCGCCGCCGCGCCTTTCTCTCTTTGGAAACGGCGTCCTGCTGTCTTTCCCGGAAGCCCGTGCGTAGATCATCGGAGCAATGTTTCGGTCTCCGAGCTGGCTTTTGTGTACACGCAGCGACTCTATCTTCCGTTCGATAGTCCCGGTTATGTCGATCCACGTGTTTGGTTGCATGGCGGAACTGATGTAGACGGCGTGAACTTTATGGGCCGTTCCCAGCTCCGGCCAGAGAAGTTCCATCTCGCAGGCGGGAAAGACCGCCCCCAAAGCGGCTTTGGCGGTAGCGATGTGGTCCGGATGGTTGATGTACTGATTCCCGAAAAAGAGCGGCTGCGGATCTCCGCACAGGACGACCTCCGGGCGAAACTTCCGGATCTGCCGGACCAGCAGCTTGCGCAGCGCCATGGTGTCCTCGATCTCGCAGTCGTGTTTTCTCAAAAAAACGATTCGGGAGATGCCCAGAATTTTTGCCGCGGCTTTCGATTCCCGCTCCCGAACGCGGGCAAGGCTTTTGCGCGTATATTTTTCGTATTCGTGCGTCCCGGAGTCGCCGCTGGTGATAAGGACAGCGGTTACATTACATCCGGCGTCGGCCCACTTTGCGACTGTACCTGAAACTGTAAACTCAATGTCGTCAGGGTGCGCGTAGATAGCCATCGCGGAGCGGGGAATATAGTCGGCATCGAATCGGATCACGAAAATCTCCTTGTTTAACGCAAAATGCCGCCATGCTGTAAGATGCGGTTAAAGCGTTTCAATTCTAAAAAACACGAAAGGCAAGCCGCCCTGGAGAACCGGTTCACGACAATCATCGCCGAGGTGGACAAGGCGCGCAAGGGGATCACTATCTGCCTTGGCGTATTCTTTGCGCTGGTCGTAATCATTTTCCCCTTCTCCGAGCGTGTATTGGCGGTAATGGTACGCCTGCTGGGGAAAAAGCTTATCTCCTATTCCCCTTCGGAGGCGTTTTTGGCTCTTGCGTCGCTGTCGGTCTATTGCGCTTTCATCCTGACACTGCCGGTCGCAGTCTGCCTTCTGTGGCGCGGAGCGATTCTTCCGCGTGTTCCGCAATTTCGAAAAAAGGGTCTTCCCTTTTTCGCTATCGCTATCGGTTTGTTCCTGTCGGGCGTGCTCCTTGGCTACTTTGTGATTCTGCCGGCGGGGATAGGCTTTCTTGTCGGCGGGTTTGAAAACGAAGAGGTGAAAGCTTTTATCTCGGCAAGCAGGTTCATCGGTTTCTGCGGCGGTATGCTTATAGCCCTGGGGATTGCTTTCGAGATGCCGCTGCTCTCTTTTTTCCTCGCCCGGATGGGATGGTTGAAGCCCGCTTTCTTCCAGAAACGCTGGCGTTACGCCGTAACCGTCTGCACGGTGCTGGCCGCGATCATTACTCCGACGCCCGATGTCTACAACATGATGCTTATGATGGTCCCGCTGCTTGGGCTATACGCGGTGTCTTTCATTGTTGTGCTGACGGTAAATCCAAAGTAAAACCGCGCTGGATATGCGCCCGTCAAGCGTTTTGGCGTAGGTTTTCGCGCGGGCGTCTTTTCATTCATAAGCGTGGGCGGCTTTGTTCGCATCAAATACACTCTCCCCTGAGTGTGCTGCCACGCGGGCTCGCTATCGCTTCGCGCCATCTCCTTTCAGGGCCGTCTTGTTCGCCATCCCTGGCTCTCTGCGACTGCAGACTCCTCGCTCTCGGCGTCCATGCCTCCGCTTCGGAGTCTATGCCCCTTCCAGGAGAGGCGCTACGCGATAACGCTTGCCCGCCGTCCGTCATTGCTCGCCAGGCTATGCGGACATCGCAAGGAGGCTTCTCCTTTGGGTACGCTCGCTCGTCATCCCTGACTCGCGTCGCTGCCCTGTTTCTTGCTTTCGCCATCTCTGGTTTCGCGGCGAAACAGAAGGCATACCCTGCCGGAGAACCTCCCTGCGATTTGTCCGATGTGATGGATGCGGGTTTTATGTACATGCCTACGCTGCTCTGTTTTTTGACGAAGCTGTATTTGGCTACGCATCAAAACAGAAGGCAGCATCCGCGAAAGAGATCTTTCGCTCAATCGTAGCCGCTCAGGTGGTTACGGGTTCTTGGTGTATCCATGCCTTTTCCGCCGCAATGGAGCAGACATCTCCGGTCGGCTTCTTTCGCTCGAAACCCTCTCCCTCGGGTACGCTCGCTCGCCATCCTTGGCTCGCATCGCTGTCCTGTTTCTTGTTTCGCCGTTCATGGCTACACGGCGAAACAGAAGACATCCCCTGCGGGAGAGGTTTCTCGCTCAAACGAAGCCGACCGGATGATTAGGGCATCCATGCCAAGCCGCACGGCCCTGTTTCTTGGCGAAGCCGTCCTTGGTTGCGCGGCGAAACAAAAGGCGTCTACTGCCGGATAGGTTGCTCGCTCAGGCAAGCTGCCTATGTACTCAACATCAGAAATGTTGAACCAGCACAAGGAAACAGTTTTTGTTTGAAAACGAAATGACCGGCGGTTTTTAAGCGGTTTTGCTTTTCAGATGCCGGCGGACCCACCAGACTGCCCCCGCGATCAGGACCGCTCCGATAAGCATGTCGAACCGATGGAAGTATACCCGTAGCGTGGGCCAATTTTCCCCCAGCACCATACCGATGTACGCAAGACCGAGGCACCACGGAAACGATCCGGCGAATGTATAGATGATGAACCGTGTCATATTCATCCTTGCCACGCCTGCCGGGAACGCAATGAAGGTTCGGATGACGGGAAGCAGTCTGGCGACGAAGACGATGATTTCTCCGTAACGCTGAAACCAGCGGTCGGCAAGATCCAGGTCGTGGCTGGACATAAGGATATATTTGCCGTACTTCTCGATCAGCGGCCGTCCTCCATACATCCCAAGGTAGTACGCGGGAATAGAGCCGATCACGCAGCCGATAGCGCCGGCAAGGGATACCGCCAGAAGTGAGTGTTCTCCTTTGAACACAAGGTATCCGGAGAACGGCATGATTATTTCCGAGGGAAGCGGGATGCAGGCGGATTCGATCGCCATCAGCAGGGCGATTCCCGGCAATCCCATCCCTGAGATGACGAAGATGATGAAACCGGCCAGAGTTTCGAGTATGCGGGCGATCATTGAGCTTCCTCCGGGCAACCCTGCGGTTTCGGCAAAGGTTAATTATTAAATTAGCAGTTTACCTTAATTTGCCCGCCGCGCTTTCGCTACGTCTTGATTCTCGTGGTTTCCGTTAATGCTTGCGCCGGGTCGCCCCGATTGATCGAACCTTGCAACCACTGTCTTTGGGGTGGGGCAGAGTTGGCAGCGGTGTCATATGTAGTGTCATGGCGGTGTGTGTGGGGGTTCATGACACGAGCGGACAAACGGCTGCAAAAAATGCGGCGGAATCCGCGCGACTGGCGGATTGAGGATATTTAAAGCGTTGCCGACAATTTGGGTATCGATATGGATACATAACGGAGGAAGTCACGTCATCTTTCGCAGTCCCTTCGGTGAGCATTTAAGCATACCGGCTCGCAGGCCGATCAAGCCCGTTTATATTACTAAGTTCCTGGCCCTGGTTGCCGGCGTGAAGGAGGCAAACGATGAAGAATAGAGTAGAACTCCGTCCGCTGACAGAAGAAGAAGGCGGCGGCTGGCTGGCGTCTTTTCCCGATCTGCCTGGTTGTATGTCTGACGGCGAAACCCCGGAAGAAGCCTTTCGCAACGCGGCGGAAGCCGAAAGCGCGTGGCTTGCCGCCAACAAACAATGGGGCAAGGCCAAAGCGGGAAAACCCGCCCGCCTTGTGGCCCGTTTGCCCCGCAGCATTCACCGTAGCTTACAGGAAAAGGCCGGCGAGGAAGGAGTAAGCGTCAATACCATGATGGTTACCCTCATTGCCCACGGCCTGGGGAAAATCGCCGGGAGCAATCAGGTTTCCAGAAACAGATAGTTTGCCACGGATATTTGCTGATATAGATTAACGCGAACGTATGAAATACGGATGCGGGTGATATTCAACCCACCGTTATATAAGGAGGTCCGATGGAGAGCGTCGGCTGCGCGTCGCCCACGGGCACTCCCTGCCCGTCTTTGCCGCATGTGCCGATTCCAAACCCCAGGTCCGACCCGACGCGGTCTATCATCGAAAGCGCTTCTGGGCCGTTTCCCGTGATCGTGGCCCCGCGTACCGGCTCCCCGCGCTTTCCATTTTCAATCCTGTAACCTTCCGCCACTTCGAACATAAAATCGCCGGTAACGGTGTTAACCTGCCCGCCTCCCATTTTTACGACGAACAGCCCCGTGGGGATGCCTGCAAGGATCTCTTCCGGGAGCGTCTCGCCGGAAAGGATGACGGTATTGGTCATCCGCGGAATTGGTTTGCGGCGGTACGACTCGCGGCGGCCGTTTCCGGTGGGAGGTACGCCGGCCCGCATGGATGAAAGCCGGTCGTGCAGGAATCCTTTCAGAATTCCCTTTTCGACCAGAAGGTTGTTTTTAGCTGGTATTCCTTCGTCGTCGATGCCGAAGGAGCCGCGCTTGCCTGGAATGGTTGCGTCATCCGCGATAGAGACGAGAGGGCTTGCGATTCGCTGCCCGATTTTGCCTTGATACACCGACATTCCCCTCAGCGCCAGGTCCGCTTCGAGACCGTGTCCAATAGCCTCGTGGACCATCGTGCCGCCCGCCTCTGAGGATATAACCACGGGCATGCGTCCGCCGGGAAGCTTTGCGGCGCGAAGCGCCCGAAGCGCTCTCCCCGCGGAGACGCGGGCCAGCCGTTCCGGAACATCGCCTTCGAGGAACTCCAGCCCTTGCGTTCCTCCGGCGGATTCGTATCCCATCGTGAGGCCGGTATCGTTGCCTGCCACGCACTGGATCGCGAGAACCCCGTAGGTTTGTTCCTCAGTTGTGAAAGTGTCGGGATGGGCGGCAATCTCGATGCTGCGCAGCGATTCCGAATAAGTTACGCGCACCTGCCGGATCTCTGGCGAGATTCCGCGCGCAAGCCGGTCGATCTCCCGCGCCATATCGGTCTTTTCCCTGATGCCGCGCGAGGATGGCGGCACGCGAACCTGGGTTGGGCCTTTCACGATCTTCGGCGAAGCCGGAATTTCCGTCTCGACGCCGTTTCCTTCCGCGTATCTGGCCAGGTCGCCGGCGAGCGACAGGAGAGTTTTTTCAGTGAAATCGTTCGTGTAGGCGTAGAAAGTCTTTCCATGAAACAGGAGCCGGATACCTATTCCGGCATCGGCGCCCGATACCACCCGCTCTATCCGTTCGTCCTCAAGCAGCAGATTCTGTGACCGGATCTCTTCCCGGAACAGTTCGCCATATTCTCCGCCTCTGGAGAGAAGGGCGCGGAGAATTTTTTGCGCGGGCAGGTCCGCAAGCTTTGGAACGACGGCCAAGGGGTCTCTCCTTCCTTATTTAATTGGCGTACAAGTGTATAATAAATTTTCTTTTCCCGCTTGGAGGAGATCGATGAAAAAGCATGCCGTAATGTGGATATTGGTTCTCTTCCTTTTTGTTTTTAATGCGGAAGCGGGCATCAGAGATATTTTTTCCAGAGGCATAAGGCCGGCGGGCGCTCCTTACGCCGATTTCCTCGCGGGATATATAGAATACCGCGCCGGCAATTTTGACGCCGCGCTTGAGTTGTACCGAAAAGCGTTGAAGGCCGCCCCGAATAATCCTGACATTCTTTACGAAATAGCAAGCGTACAAGTGAAAAAGGGGCAAGTTCCAGACGCCAAGGAAACATTGCGTAAAGCGCTGGTCGCGGACCCGGCGCATGGCGATGCGCGTTTCCTGCTTGCCGGGGTTCTGGGAATTACCGGCGATAAAACCGGAGCCATACGCGAGTACGAACGCGTGATCAAGGATAATCCGCGCAACGAAGACGCCTATCTCCACATGGCAACCATGTATGCGGAACAGAACCAGATTCCCAAGGCGAAAGAGGTATTGACCGACCTGGTGGGAAATAAGCCCGATTCCCATTTTGGGTATTACTACCGTGGCCGGATTCACGCGTCGCAAAAAGAATTTGAACCGGCTCTGGAAGATTTCGACAAGTCGCTGCGGATATCTCCGGGCTTTGGCGCCGCGCTTTTGGATTCCGGCTCGATTCTGGAACTGCTTGATCGTCCGGCGGAGGCGGAAGAACGCTATCGGGAGGCGTTGAGAGGTTCCCCCGGCAGCGCAATCCTGCGCGAGCGGCTTGGGAGGCTGCTCGTTCGGGAGAAGAAGATCGATCAGGCGGTGAGCGAGTACGAAGAACTGAAGAAATTTTCTCCCACAAGCGCTGATGTCCGGTCAAAGCTTGGGCTTTTATATCTTGAGCGCGACATGTTCGACCAGGCGATCAACGAGTTCAACTTTGTCCTCAAGGTGGATCCGTCCAACGCGCACGCAAGGTTCTTCCTGGGGGTGGCCTACGAAGAACAGAAAGTTTACAAGGAGGCGGTGGAAGCCTTCCGTCTGGTGCCGGAAGATTCGTCTCTCTACCGCGACGCCCAGATGCGGCTTGCCCTGGTTCTCTCGCGGGATGGCCGGTTCGAAGAAGCGATCGACGCGGCAAAGGGCCTGCAACAGAAGCAACCGGACGACATCGACCTGTTGGTCTTCGTCGGCGGGCTGCTGGAGGAGGCGAAACGGTATGAGGAGGCGCTGGGGCTTTTAGACGAGGTGACGAAGAAGGCGCCGGATAACGCCATGGCCTGGTTTTCTCTGGGTGTGGTCAACGACAAGCTTGGGCGGCTGGATGACCTGGTGTCTTCGATGGAGAAGGTTATAGCCATCAACCCGAAGCACGCGACCGCTCTCAACTATCTCGGATACACATTCGCTGACAGGAACATGCGGCTCGACTATGCGGAAAAGCTTATCCTGCGCGCGCTGGAGGAGAGACCGGAAGACGGTTTCTTTATGGACAGCCTCGCATGGGTGTATTATCGCCGCGGCAGTTTCGCAAAAGCCGAGCAGACGCAGAAGAAGGCGCTTGCTCTGGTTCCCGACGACCCCGTCATGCTGGAGCATATGGGAGACATTCTGCTGGCCCGCGGCAAGCACGGCGAGGCCGCGCTAAGCTACGAAAAGGCGATCGCCAAAGGGCACGAAAACAAAGACGACGTCGAGGCGAAGCTTAAAAAAACCAGGAATGCGGGGACGCCAGGGAAGTGATCGTGGGGAAAGCGCGTGTTCCTCTGCTTCTGCTTGCGGCCCTATCGGTTCTTTTGTCCGGATGTTTACCGTCCCGCACACTTCTTAAAGATTCCGAGGCGGCGCAGGCGCGGCTGTTTTTCGCCCGTATTGCGGAAGAGGCGGTTTTTCCGGTAACGGCTTCGTTTTCCGGGGTTGCGCGTCCGGAAGGGCGCGGGCCGATGCCTTTTCTTGCCGGCGTGAATGCCGCTTCTCCTGGTTCCGAGAAACTTGGGCTTTACGAACCCATGGGCGGCGCGGTTGCGTTTATATCAAATGACGGCAGTCTGATTTCTGTGATCCGAGGGCCGATGGCCGACCTTGCGGGGTTGGACAGGGACATCCGGATTGCGGCGGAATCCGTTTCGCTTGGACGCATCTTGTCGGGAGCGCCTGGGCACGAAGTTTCCGGGGGCGAGGTGGCGCTTGGCGACAATGGCGGCTGGATCTTTACTGACGGGCGCCAGACGCTTTTTTCGGACCCTGGGCGCGGTTTTTTGGCAAAGGCGGAGTATCGGCTCGGGGGCGTGAAGGCAACGGTTGAGTACCCGGACAGATCCTTGGCGCCGCCGCGTGTGATCTCTATAGCGGTTCGGGGAATGAATGTTTCGTTGCAGAGGGATCAGTAATTTGAGAAGGCGTTTATTCCGGCGGTTTGCGTTCCCGGTTCTGATTGCGGCGGCGTTTCTTGCGGTCGCGGCGGCGGGGTGCTTTGGTCCGGGCGGAAAATCAACGGAAGATGAGTCGTCGGCATTTTCCGATATCCCGGCTTACGGCGATTCGATCATCGAGGGAAGCATCGGCGACGTAAGCGGGTTCCTCTCCGCCGTTACCTCTGATTCCGCTTCCCACGCCGCCGCGGGGTATGTCTTTAACGGCCTGGTCCGGTATGACAAAAATATTGAGCTGACCGGCGATCTTGCCGAGTCCTGGAAAGTATCTCCGGACGGGAGAAAAATAGTCTTTCGCTTGCGCGCGGGGGTCAAGTGGCACGACGGCGCGCCGTTTACTTCTGAAGACGTGCTGTTTACCTACCGGAAGATGATCGACCCGAAGACCCCGACGGCGTACGGCGAAGACTTCAAACAGGTCACGAAAGCGTATGCTCCCGACCCGCTGACTTTCGTGGCGGAGTACGACCGTCCGTATGCTCCCGCTTTGGCTTCCTGGGGAATGCACATTCTTCCCAAGCACCTTCTTGAACAGCATCCCGACATTTCCCGCAGCCCGTTGAACAAAAAGCCGGTGGGGACCGGACCATACCGTTTCACAGACTGGAAAACCGGGGAAAAGACTGTTTTTGACGCAAGCCCGGATTACTGGGACGGGAAACCGTACATCTCCCGCGTGGTGACGCGCGTCATTCCGGATCTGGCGACGATGTTTCTGGAGCTGAAATCCGGCGGGATAGATCTGATGAACCTGTCGCCGCTCCAGTACACAAGACAGACGGAAACGAAGCAGTTCAAGGAGTCGTTCAAAAAATACCGATACCTTTCTTCCGGTTACACATACCTTGGTTTCCGCTTGGACCATCCTTTCTTTGCGGACCGAAAAGTTAGGCAGGCGATTGCTTACGCGACCAACAAAAAGGAAATCATAAACGGCGTATTCTTTGGGCTGGGGGAGGAAGCGACTGGTCCCTACAAACCGGGAACCTGGGCGCACAACCCGAATGTCATGAGATATGAACATGACCCGGCCAAAGCGAAGGAACTGCTGGCTCAGGCCGGATGGGACCGCACAGACGCCACGGGAACTCTGATCAACAAAGAGGGAAAGCGGTTCGAGTTTACGGTGCTGACAAACGCCGGAAACAAGTCGCGCGAGCAGACCGTCGCGATTATCCAGCAGAACCTGGCGGCGGTCGGAATCCGCGTTGAGATCCGAACGGTGGAATGGGCGGCTTTTATCAACGAGTTTGTGAAGAAGCGCAACTTTGACGCGCTGGTTTTGGGCTGGAACATTACGCCTGATCCGGACCAGTACGACATATGGCATTCGAGCAAGACCGCGCCGGATGAGCTGAACTACATCGGTTACGTTAACGCCGAGGTGGATCAACTCCTCGAAAATGGAAGGCGGACGTTTGACAAGGAGCGGCGCAAGAAAGCGTATTTCCGGATACAGGAGATCCTGGCGGAGGATCAGCCGCTTGTGTTTCTCTACTACCCGGACGCGCTGCCGGTAGTGCACAAGCGTATCCGAGGTATCGAGCCCGCTCCGGCCGGTATCTCGCATAACTATGTGAAGTGGTATGTTCCCGCGGAGCAGCAGAGGTACAAATCGTTCCAGCGGTAGGAGAAAGATGGGCCGGTACGTTCTACGCAGGATTCTTGTCTCTATCCCGCTTCTGATCGGGATCAGTATCATCACATTTGTCGTGATCAATATGGCGCCTGGCGGTCCGATCGGCGTGGCTTCCGACATGAACCCAAAAGCCACGGCGGAGTACCGTGAGCGGCTGAAAGCTTATTACGGACTCGACCAGCCGGTCCATGTCCGTTACATCCGCTGGCTTGGCCGGATGGCGGTGCTGGATTTTGGCGATAGCTTTTCTCTCGATGGCAGGAAGGTGTGGGACAAGATCAAGGAACGGATTCCGGTTACCCTGTTGATAAACGCGCTGTCGATGTCGTTGATCTTTTTGATAGCGGTTCCGATCGGGATCTATTCGGCGGTGCGTAAAGGGTCTGTTTTTGACCGGATCTCCACCGTGGCTGTTTTCACAGGTTTTGCCATTCCAACATTTTGGCTTGCCCTGCTTCTGATGATTCTGTTCGGGGTGCATTTGGGATGGCTGCCGATCTCAGGTCTTGTATCTTTGGAATACGATGCCCTGTCGCTTCCTTTGAAGATTCTGGATAGGGCGGGGCATCTTGTCCTGCCGGTTTTTCTGGCTGCGTTCGGAGGGTTGGCCGGGATCTCGCGGTACATGCGTTCGAACATGCTGGAGGTGATACGGCAGGATTACATCATGACTGCGCGCGCCAAAGGGTTGCCGGAAAAAGTTGTAGTGCGACGCCACGCGGTGCGTAATGCGCTTTTGCCTGTTATCACCATCTTCGGACTGTCGATTCCCGGCTTGCTGGGCGGGTCGGTGATATTCGAGACGATCTTTGCGATTCCGGGAATGGGGCAGCTTTTCTACCAGGGAGTCATGTCGCGCGACTACCCGCTCATCATGGGAATCCTTACGATAGGCGCTTTTCTTACGCTTTTGGGAAACATCCTTGCGGATGTGGGCTATGCCGTGGCGGACCCGCGAATCAATACGGAGCGCGCCGGATGAGCGGTCAATCGATGTTTGCGGACACGCTGCGGCGGTTGTCCCGAAATCCGCTTGCGGTTGCGGGCGCGGTGGTCATCCTGTTCTTTTTGGTCATGGCGTTGTTTCCAAAGTGTTTCTCGGAGCACGACCCCAACAGGATAAACATTCTGCGTATCCTTGATCCTCCGTCCGCGCGGCACCTGCTGGGTACGGATGATTTGGGGCGGGACGTGCTGGCGCGGATGGTGTACGGCGCAAGGATCTCGCTTTCCGTAGGCTTTGTGGCGGAGAGCATTGCCATTGGCATTGGGTTGATAGTGGGGCTTTTGGCCGGGTATTACGGCGGGCGCGCGGACGCGGTGTTGATGCGGTTTGTGGACATCATGCTTTGTTTTCCGTCGTTCTTCCTGATCCTGTCTGTAGTTGCTTTTATCGGTCCTTCCATCTGGAACATCATGATTATCATCGGGATCACCGGGTGGATGGGCGTGGCCCGCCTGGTGCGGGCCGAGACGCTGTCGCTCAAGGAGCGTGATTTTGTTGTGGCCGCAAGGGCGCAAGGGGCGGGGGCCGCGCGGATAATGTTTCGCCACATACTGCCAAACACGCTGGCTCCGATCCTGGTGGCGGCAACGCTTGGGGTGGCGGGAGCGATTCTTGTCGAATCGTCCCTTTCATTCCTTGGAATAGGGGTTCAGCCGCCGACGCCGTCGTGGGGGAACATCCTGACCGCCGGCAAAGACAATATAGAGTTTGCGTGGTGGCTGTCGCTGTTTCCGGGACTTGCGATCTTTGTGACGGTGCTTGGGTACAACCTTTTGGGCGAAGGTATCCGCGACGCCGTGGACCCTCGGCTAAAAGGGCGATGAGAGCGGGCGGGAATAAAATGCCGGATAAGGATGCGCTTGTGAAACATATTCCCGGAGAGGAAACGCAGCGGTTGCTCACGGTGGAAGATTTAAGCGTCTCCTTTGATACGGAGAAAGGGAGCGTGCGCGCGCTGTTTGGCGTTTCTTTCTCGATGGACGCGGGGGAAACGATTGGGCTGGTTGGGGAATCCGGCTGCGGCAAGACGATTACGGCCCTTTCGGTAATGCGGCTGCTTGCGTCTCCGCCGGCGAAGATGGATGGCGGGCGGATTCTTTTCAAAGGGCGCGACCTGTTTGCGCTGCCGGAGAAGCGGATGTGCGAAGTGCGCGGCCAGGAAATCTCCATGATTTTCCAGGAACCGATGACTTCCATGAATCCGGTGCTTACGGTAGGGGAGCAGGTGGCCGAGGTTTTCACGGCTCACGGCATTTGCGGGAAGAAGGAGGCGGCTGAGCGGGCGGTCGAATGGCTGCGAAAAGTGCAGATGCCCGATCCGGAACGCAGAGCGAAAGAATATCCCCATCAGATGAGCGGCGGCATGCGGCAGCGGGCAATGATCGCGATGGCGCTGGCGCTTTCCCCGTCGCTTTTGATCGCGGACGAGCCTACGACAGCGCTTGATGTGACGATCCAGGCGCAGATCATGGCGCTTTTGCGGGAAATGCGCGAACGGGAGCGGATGGCGGTGCTGCTCATCACTCACGACCTGGGTGTTGTTCACGATTTCGCGGACCGGACGGCCATCATGTACCTTGGGCGGATCGTAGAGATGGCGCCCACGCGGGAACTGTTTGCCGGCCCGATCCACCCATATACGCAAGGGTTGCTCGCCTCGTTGCCTGGCGCGAGCCAGACAAGCCGGGTGCTGCCGTCGATCCCCGGAACGGTGCCGGACCTTGCGAACGTTCCGCCGGGGTGTCCCTTCTCGCCACGCTGTCAGCATCGCCAGGCGGCGATGAAGCGCTTTCTTTCAGGAGAGACTTCGACAGACGAACTGCGGGATTGCGACCGGGAAGATCCTCCCGCGTTTGAATTTTCGCCGGGTCATCTGGCTGCCTGCCACTATCAGCGTAGAGTTTGCGGGGAAAGCTGATGAGCGGGAACGCTGTTTATCGCCCAGACGCGAACGAGGCGCTGCTTACGCTGGTCAATGTTTATAAAACATTTCCTGTGCGCGCCTCCTTTTTTTCAGCGGAGGAGGTTCGCGTACGCGCCGTTGACGGAGTTTCTCTGTCGCTTCAGCCGGGAAAAACGCTGGGGCTGGTCGGCGAGTCCGGCTGCGGCAAAAGCACTATGGGGAAGCTTGCGATCCGGCTTCTTGATCCGGACTCGGGAACCATTCGGTTTGAAGGAAAGGACATGGCGCGGCTTGCGGGCGAAGAGTTGCGCGGCATGCGCCGCAGGATGCAGATCATTTTCCAGGACCCGTACTCCTCCCTTAATCCCCGGATGAAGGTGCAAGATATCGTGGGGGAAGGCTGGTTCGTCCACGGATTGGCTCGCGGGCGGGAGCTGCGGGATAAGGCAGCCTTGCTGTTGGAGCGCGTGGGGCTGACGGCGGAGGCGCGCAATAAATATCCGCACGAATTTTCAGGCGGGCAGAGGCAGCGGATCGGCATCGCCAGGGCGATAGCGCTATCCCCCAGGCTCATAGTGGCCGATGAGCCGGTCTCGGCGCTTGATGTCTCCGTGCAGGCCCAGATACTTAATCTGCTGAAAGGTTTGCAGGAAGAGTATGGGATGGCATACCTGTTTGTCTCGCACGATCTGCGCGTTATACGGCACGTAAGCGACCATGTGGCGGTGATGTATTCAGGAAAGGTAATGGAGCTTGGGCCGTCGGAAGAACTCTTTAGCCGGCCATCGCATCCCTATACGCGCAGCCTTTTGTCGGCGGCCCCGATGCTTGGCGGCGCGCCTGCGGAACATATAGTTTTGTCCGGCGATATACCGAGTCCGGTTGCTCCTCCGCCGGGCTGCCGGTTCCATACGCGTTGCTTCAGGGCGCGTAAATTTTGCTCCGAGTGTTCCCCGCTTCTGCGGGAGGTTGCGCCGGGCCGATTTGCCGCTTGTCACTTCGTTTGACCGGGAAGAGCCGGGGCATTTTCTTGAAGATGGGAAATGGCGGTGTTAAACTTACAAAAATATTTAAAGAAACCAGTTTGACCGCGGGCCAAAGCTTGCCGACTTCATTGGCCATGCCGCTTGTTCATATGTGCCTTAAGCGGTTTGCTATCGGCCTTTGGCTTGATCTGTGAGTCAGGCTTACATGGAGGACTGATTATGAAAAACGGATTTGGCAAGGCGGTATTTTTTGCGGTACTCATGGTTGTTTTATTGCCGTATAGCCTCCACGCGGCATGTGATTTCTTTTTGCAAGAACCAATAGTATTTGCTGATAACACTATACGGATAGGTGATGCCAAGGTAATGCCGTTTGGCAGGACTATGCAAGGGTGTTTATCTAAAAATAAATTATCGGGTTTGTCTGACATAGTAATTTACGATCGAAGGCCAGGCGACAGGACTGTACATTATTTTATGTCAGGAGAAGATGGAGAAAGAATAAGAACGAAAACCTGTAGCGAGTATTTGGCTGCATTGAAAAAGGGAATGACTACAAAAACAGAAAGAGATGAGAGATTAGCTATATCATATCGCAGGATTTGTGGAGTGCTGAATACGTTACCGAAATCAGTTCCTTTTAAGCAGGATTATATTAGTTCCAAAAAGAATATTTCTCCTGAAGCGTTGCCGGTGTTTCTCCTTGTCGCGGCCACACCTGTTGGAGAAGGGGCTTCATACGAAAAGCTGGTTGCCGACAGCGAAAAAGAGGTGAGTTTCGCGGATTATTTGAAGGACAAAGAAAATGTTCTCAGTAGAGTAGAGAAAATAAAGGATAACCTTGAAAATACATATCTTGAGACCTGGTACGGAGATTCCGAAGAAGATGGAAACGGTTTTTGGTATGAGATGGAGCTTATAGCAAAAGGTGATTTTAATAAAGATGGTTATGCGGATTTTTTAGTTCACACGGTCAAGATAGCCAATAAAGGCGCATGGTTTGAATCGGACTATATTCTTCTGACTTCAAAAAGCAAATCAAGCAAGCTGTACGATGTCTATGGTAGTGACTTCAGTTGTGTGTATAAAGACAAAGCTTATTCTTGCAGTGATGCCTCAAAAGGCAAACCGTTGGCATCATGGAGCGCCTTCGAATAGCGCGGCTTCCTGCTGACCATCAAAGGCGGCTTCTTTCGTACAAGCCCCTCTCCGTCGGGAACGCTTACACGCGTAGCGTACTCGCTATCGCTTCGTGCCATCTCCTTTCAGGGCCGTCTTGGTCGCCATTCCCTGGCTCCCGGTGGCTGCAGACTCCTTAGTGAACGGCATCCCTTGCCTTCCGCTTCGGAGTCTACGCTCCTGGAAGGCAGAGGCGCTGCGCGATAACGCTCGCCCTCTGTCCGTCATTATCCATCACGCGACACGATCATCGCAGGGCGGCTTCTTTCGCTCGAAACCCTCTCCCTCGGGTACGCTCGCTCGCCATCCTTGGCTCGCATCGCTGTCCTGTTTCTTGTTTCGCCGTCCATGGCTACACGGCGAAACAGAAGACATACCCTGCGAGAGAGGTTTCTCGCTCAAACGAAGCCGACCGGATGGTTAGAGCATCCATGCCAAGCCGCACGGCCCTGTTTCTTGGCGAAGCCGTCCTTGGCTGTGCGGCGAAACAGAAGGCACCCTGTCGTTGGGCGTTATTCCTGTCCGTTACCGCTCATCACAAGAAAAAATCGCCATCTTGTATTAGAAGCGTGAGACGGTATTATGCACTGCATTGGCCGTGTCGCCTGTTTTTGTGGTTTATAGTGCTCGACAGGTGGTTTGTTATTGGTAAGCATCTCGTCATGGGTGATTAAGGGCTGCGGAAAGGAAATGGCATGGAGAATGGCAATAAGGATGAACCTGTTAAATTGTGGAGTTCATTTAGGGATAGTATTAGTTATGAGCGTTCTCCAATTTTTTGTACGGTTGTTTCATTGTTATTGGTAAACCTTATTCCTTTGTTGTCTTTTCTTGTATTTGATCAAGATATGTTTTTTGTTTTGGCAGCGCTTTTTCAATTTGTTGCATTCATGATTACAGGTGTAGTTATAGGTTATTGGGTAGAATGCATTCCTGTTTTGAGTTATTGTATAGTTGCATTTGTCACGCATGGTAGAAGGGTGATTGACTTGTTTAGCGGAAAAGATGTTGTGTGTTGGTCTGTTGAATTTTATGTTGCGATAGTAATGATTTTGTTGTGCTATTTGTTGTTGGTTGTTTTTACTTATGTTGGATTGATGTTTAAGAAAAACAGGTTAGCTAAAACCGCTAAAAATGAGAGCGGGAGTACATACTGAATGGTCGTATTTTTGATAATAATAGGCGCCTTGTTTTTTATTATGGGGAAGGTGTCCGGGCTGATCGCGGTTTTATGGGGGTCCCGCTTTCAGTTTTATCTGTGCCGCAAGCATGAGGAAATTTTCAACAGACTGGCGGTTTCGAGTATGGATTCCGCAAATCCGGAAAGCCGTTCCATAAGCTCGGCAAGCTTGTGGAGATACATCAAGAGTGCGGAGGACGACGGCATTTCGGAGATATTTCAATATAAGAAGAAAATCAAGAGATATTTCATCATGTTCGCGGTGTTTTCCATGATCGGAATCTCATCGTTTTTGGCCGCGGTCGTTGTTTTGATCGTTTTTTAAGAAACCGGAAAAGGAGGAGGTTGACATAGTTCAATTAGTGTTGAATAATTAAGCAATGGAGACAAGGACAGCAACCGTTGTTTTTGAAGCCCTGACTTCCGATGTCCGGCTTTCCATCTTTCGATTGTTGGTCAAATATGCGCCGAATGGTCTGGTTGCCGGGGAGATTGCCCGGATGCTGGACATACCCAAGACCAATCTTTCCTTCCATCTGAAAGCAATTGTCTACAGCGGGCTTGCCGCAATGGCGCGGGAGGGCCGCAATACGCGGTACAAGGCCAATATTTCCCTGATGCGGGAAATCGTTACTTATTTGACGGCTGAATGTTGTTCCGGAAAGCCTGAACAGCTCCGGGAATGCCAGACGGAAAACGGGATTGCGCCGGAGTTTTCATCTGCCTGCCGCGAAAATGAAAAACATAACCTGGAGGAGATCGTCATGAGCGCGTCGGACAAAGACAGATCAAGCGAAAAGGTCAGGGAAACCGTTCGCGCCGGATACGCGGCCATTGCCACGGGGCAGCGTTCCGGTTGCTGTTCCAATTCCAGTTGTTGCTCCAGTCCGCGCAGCGGCCACGTTGACCCTTCCCGGTTGGCGGCGTCTGTGGGTTATGACGCGGAAAGCCTTGCCAGAATTCCTGACGGCGCGAACATGGGGCTTTCCTGCGGCAATCCCGTTGCCGTTGCGGCTCTGCGGGAAGGCCAGATCGTGCTTGATCTTGGCAGCGGCGGCGGGTTTGACGCGTTTCAGGCAGGAGAAAAGGTAAAAGCCTCCGGGCGGGTTATCGGTGTGGATATGACCACTGAAATGATTGCCAAGGCTCGCAAGAACATCGAGCAGTACCAACAGCGCGCAGGTTTGGACAACGTGGAGTTTCGTCTTGGCGAGATAGAACATCTTCCCGTATCTGATTCCAGTGTGGATGTCGTGCTTTCCAACTGCGTCATCAACCTTTCTCCGGACAAGCCACAGGTTTGGCGTGAAATTTTCCGTGTTCTCAAACCAGGCGGCAAGGTGTCTGTTTCAGATCTGGCGCTGCTGCGGCAGCTTCCTGATGGCGTTCATGAAATGGCGTCGGCTCTGGTCGGCTGTGTGGCCGGGGCGGTTCTGGTGGAGGAAACCAGGGCAATGCTGGAAAATGCCGGTTTTACGTCCATCGTATTGACTCCAAAGCCGGACTACACGCGGAACATGCAGGAGTGGGACGATCCTTTGTATAAAGAAATTGCCGAAAAACTGCCGGAAAACGAAGAAATGGCGGATTACGTCGTCAGTCTTAACATAGAAGCCGTAAAAAAACAGTAAAACAGCCGTAAGCAACGCGGAAACCAGGAGGGCCGATAACCAGGCATGTCAATTCTGTTTGAGCCGATAGGCGTCATCCATACCTCGTTTGCGACGCTTGACCAGGTTCCAAGCCAGGGCACGCTTGCCCCGGATTCAAGAGGAGCCGTCGAGGTGTTTCCCGGATTCGAGGAGGGGCTTAAAAGTGTGGAGACGTTCACCCATATCATTCTCCTGTATCACTTCGACCGGGCCTGGGAGACAAAGCTTACGCTTCTGAGTTCGCAAGACAAGCTGCCTCGCGGGGTGTTTGCGTCCAGGCACCCTTGCCGTCCAAACGGTATCGGGTTTACCGTAGCGCGGTTGCTGGAGCGCGTTGGGAACCGGCTTGAAGTTTCAGGCGTCGATATTCTTGATGGCACTCCGCTGCTTGACATCAAACCGTACATGAGGAGATTCGATTGTTTTCCGGATGCGGGAGAAGGCTGGGCGGCGCGATAAGGTTTTACCATGTTGAAAATATGAAGATTCGGAGGAAGTCATGCGAAATATTTTCTTGGCAGCCTTGCTTATGGTTATGTTTTTGCCAACGTCGGATGCGGCACAGGATGCCGCCAAAACGGAATCTGAGTGGTACGTAAATATGAAGTACGGTTTTAGTGTCGAGTACCAGAAAAAGTTTTTTCTTCCGCAAGGAGAAAAGACCGACGGAAGCGGGCAAAACTTTCGTTCGATGGACGGCAAAGCCATTGTCTCGGTGTACGGGTACGATGCCAATGAGTACCCTAGCTTAACCTCTGTATTCAACGAAACGCTTCAAAATTTGAGTAACGAAGGCTGGAAGGTCGTACATAAGTCGATCAAGGGCGACACGTTTATCCTGCAGGGGACCAGAGAGACAGTCATTTTTTACAAGAAAATTGTGTACAACAACAAGAGCCGGCAGTTCGTCAACTTCGAGGCGGTTTATGATGCCACAAAGAGCAAATTTTATGAGACCGCCATTTCTTCAATGGCCGGAAGCCTGAAAATGTTACACATCGCTGGCGCCGGAAGGTAATGAACTTAAGTTAATGAAATTTTTTCCGACAAGAGGTTAAATGTAACGATAGTCAAATAAAAAAATATCGGTATCCGGCATGGAAAAGAACCGAAAGCGAAGTATGTGTGCCGTGAAATACGATTACCGGAAGAAACCTATGGTCCTTCTCGGTTGGGGGCTTGCTTCCGACTTTGATGTGTACGGCGATTCCCGCCGGGGACGGTTTTTACGGGTTCTGCCGCTGTTGTTTGCCATTGCGTTGTTTGTTCTGCTCTCTGTTATCTGGTAGGCCGAAGCGCTTTCCCGCCTGTTTTCCTGAAATCTTTCCATTTCGGTATTGTGTTGGCTGCGCCTGGAAACCTATGCCCTCGCCGGAGAACTCCTGCGCGATTTTTGTCCGCTGTGATTGATGTCGCCCAGATCTTCCTCAAAAAATGCTGCGAAAATGGACCTGAAACCATAATGAACCAACAGGTTGCTTGCTGGCCGTCATTAGAAATTAATGCCTGGTGATGTATCTGGGTTTAATGGTCGTTGGGTTGCCGTCTCCGCGAGGAAACGCGGCGACGCCGCAGTGTTATGGCCGATCGCTGCGTATGTGCGGTAAAATAGTTACATAAAACGAAATTCTTGCGGCGCTTAAAAAAGTAAGGGGCGCCTTGAGAGGGATGAATGTACAAATCTCCAAGATCCGTTCTGATCGCGGAATTGTGCTATTTCCTCACCGTCATGCTGGGGATTGTAGCGGGATACGTATTCTGGGACAGACACATCGCGTCGAAGGTCTCCGCCGATGCCGAATTCGGGGTGGCTACCACATACCCCATGCTTGCCATGATTGTCTTTGCCGTAGTGGTCGTCTTCCTGTTCACGCTGCGGCGGATTCTGGTCAAGGCCGGTGTGCTGGCCAAAGAGGAATCGTTGAGGTATCTCTATTCGAGATCGTGGTACGTCAAGGAATAGGCTTAAAACATCATCGAAAAGCATTCAAGCAACGGCCAAAGCGTCGATACGATGCGGCCGGCATTTCGCTTTGAAGCCGACGCGTTGACCGGCTAAACCGGTTGCCATGCGCGAGGGTTGCGCTTTTGCGTTCCGTTTTGCTTATACGTGGGCTTGCCTGTTTTACTGCTTCAGCAGGTCTTGACGGCAGTAGGGGCAGAACTTCCAGTCCTGCGACAAAGTCCGGCGGCATCCGTGGCAGACGGAAACGACGGAGTGGCCGCACGCGGGACACATGACGAAGTCCGCCTCCATCGGTGTTGTGCATTGCGGACAGGCGGAGGTGAAATTTGTGTCGATCTCAACCACCCGCAATACTTCGTCCACCGTTGTGATTCCGGCAGTCACCTTGTCCAGCGCGTTGCGTCCGAGAGTGATCATTCCGCGGGAGATCGATGTTTGGCGGATCTCGTTTTCGGTTGCGTTTGAAGCGATAAGGTCGCGGATAGACTGCGAAAGAACCATTATCTCGTAGATGCCGGTGCGTCCTTTATACCCTGTGCCGTTGCAGGCTGGGCATCCTTCTCCGTAATAGATGGGGGTGTCGGGCTTGAGTCCCATCCGCAGTATCTCAAGTTCCGTTGGAGTTTTCTGCACAGTGCATTTGGTGCAGATTGTCCGAACCAGCCGCTGGGCGACGATTCCAATGATCGTGGTGGCAATAAGGTAGGAAGGGATTCCAAGGTCGCGCAACCTGCTTACCGTGGCGGCGCAATTGTTCGTGTGTATCGTTGAAAAAACGAGGTGTCCGGTCAGTGCCGCCTGGACGGCGATGGAGGCTGTTTCTCCGTCCCGCATTTCTCCAAGCATGATGATGTCGGGGTCCTGCCGCAACAGGGAACGGAGCATAGAGGGGAACGTCAGCCCGATTTTTTCGTTCACCGCCACCTGGTTTATCTCTGACAGCTCGTACTCGACCGGGTCTTCGATGGTTGTTATGTTTTCTGTTTCCGTCTTGATCTGGTTGAGGATTCCGTATAGGGTTGTGGTTTTTCCGGACCCCGTTGGTCCGGTGATGAGGACGATTCCCTGCGGCCGGTTGATGATGTCCTCCATCAATCCAAGCTCGGATGGGGTCAGCCCCATGTCTTTAAGAGAGATTTCCGCGTTGGCGGAATCAAGGAGCCGGATAACCACCTTTTCCCCATAATTCGCGGGGATTGTGGAGATCCGCAGGTCGAGGTTTTTCCCTCCGATGCGGACGCTGATTCGCCCGTCCTGGGGAAGACGTTTCTCGGCGATATCCATCTTCGCCATGATCTTCACCCGGGAAATAACGGCACCCTGGACCCATTTGGGCAGATCCATTGTCTTGGTAAGTAGTCCGTCGATCCGGTTGCGGATCTGAAGGGCTGTTTTGACAGGCTCAATATGGATGTCGGAGGCGCCTTTTTCCGCCGCGTCCGAGATGATCAGATTGACCATGCGGATGACGGGGGCCGCTTCCGATTTTTTACGGAGATCCTCCGTTTCCGGGTCGCCGCCTGTATCGTGCTGTTCTCCAAGCACCTCCACCATACGCTCGTCGGCGATATTCTTGACGATGTTTGTCAAGGAAGAACCAAGATGGTAGTGCTGATCGATAGCCCAGATTATGTCGGAGCGGGTGGCCAGAAGCGGCCGGGTGGTATGCCCGGAAGCGAACCGGACATCCTCGAACGCCTCGAAACTCAAAGGGTCCGCCATTGCTATATGAAGCTCTTTCTGGTCGATGGAAATGGGAATAATCAGGTGTTTGCGAGCGACTTTTTCGCTGATCAGTTCTATGGCTTGAGGTTCGACCGGCGTGTTCCGAAGGTCGATGAGGGGGATTCCCAACTGAATGGAGAGAGCCTGGGCGATCTCGATGTCAGAGGCAAGACCAAGAGAAGCAATGACATCGCCAAGTTTTTCTTTTTTAGACCGTTGTTCGGAAAGTGCCTTGGAAAGGTCCGCTTCGGAAATGAGACCGGTTTCGACGAGAAACTCGCCCAGCCGCTTTTTTTTCACCAAGGTTGAAAATTACTCCGGAAAGAATGTTGAACACCTCATGTAAACACGAAAAAATGCCAATTAGCAATATAAAATAGAAATGGAAACATTTCCTCGAAAGGGAATTCTCATGAATATGAAAACCAAAAAAAGACTCATAGGCCTGAAGGAAGGCTGTTCGCATACCCAAGGCAATCATCAGAGCATGAAATGCGATCGTTGCGGTGGCTCGATGATTTTCGAGCGGTTCCAGGCCACGATGGAAATTTTCTACGCATGGCGTTGTGTAAATTGCGGAGACATAATGGACCCGGTGGTCCAAAAGAACCGGGAACTGGTAATGGCGCAGAAGAAGCAGGCAGCCGGAGGGTAGCGTAATAGGCGGATATTAAAGCGAAATACGACGATACGGCGTTTTGGTTTTCAGTTGAAAGCTAAAAAACAGCAAAATAAACCGGAATGGCGTTTTGCCCTCAAGCGTTTTGCCTGACTTGACTCTGTTTAGTTGGACGGTTTTAGTTTTTGATGTTTTGCCGCGTTGTTTTTGCCGTCTGGGGCCGCGTTAGCGGAGCCGGGGCAAATCCCGCTCGTTTTTCTTAAAGTAAGGTTATTATACTGAGAAAATTGACGGGCCTTTAAGGGCGGTATCCCTTCCGGGCGCGGGCTTTTCTATTGGAGACAACCAGGAATGATAACTGATTTTCTTAAGAAGATTTTTGGAACGCAGAACGAGCGGACCATTTCGCGGATTCGCCCGGTCGTGGATCACATCAATTCTTTGGAAGCGCCGCTTCTTTCCCTTACCGACGACCGGCTTGCCGCGATGATCGCGGGATACAAGGAGCGCGTTGCCAAAGGGGAGCCGCTCGACGATCTCCTTCCCGAGACATTTGCCGTTGTCCGGGAGGCGGGACGGCGCGTTCTAAACATGCGCCATTTCGATGTCCAGTTGATCGGCGGGACGGTTCTTCATGAAGGGCGCATCGCCGAGATGCGGACCGGCGAGGGCAAGACGCTTGTGGCGACGCTTCCGATCGTTTTGAATGCCCTCACCGGACGCGGTGTACACCTGATCACCGTGAACGACTACCTTGCCAAGCGTGACGCCGAATGGATGGGGCAGTTGTACCGGTTTCTTGGGATGTCCGTGGGCGTCATCGTTCACGGAATGGACGACGCGGAGCGGCAGGCTTCCTACCGTTGCGATGTCACCTACGGAACGAACAACGAGTTCGGTTTTGACTACCTGCGCGATAACATGAAGTTCCTTCTCGAAGATATGGTCCAGAGGGATCTGCACTACGCGATTGTTGACGAGGTTGACTCGATCCTGGTTGACGAGGCCCGGACTCCGCTGATTATCTCCGGCCCGGCTGAAAAATCGACAGACCTTTACGTCCGGGTAAACTCGGTGGTTCCGTTCCTCAAAAAGGACGATGACTACAAGGTGGACGAGAAGGCAAAACAGGTGTTGCTGACCGAAGATTCAGGAATTCCCAAACTCGAACGGCTCCTGGAGGTGAATAACCTCTACGATCCGAACAACATCGAGATTCTCCATCATGTCAACCAGGCCCTAAAGGCCCACGTTCTTTTCCATCGTGATGTTGATTACATGATCAAGGACGGCGAAGTGATCATCGTCGACGAGTTTACCGGCCGGCTTATGCCTGGGCGGCGCTGGTCCGACGGGCTCCATCAGGCTGTTGAAGCCAAGGAAGGGGTCAAGATCGAAAACGAGAACCAGACGCTGGCGACCATCACATTCCAGAACTATTTCCGCATGTTCGAGAAGCTGGCCGGCATGACCGGCACAGCCGATACGGAAGCGGCGGAGTTCCAGGAAATCTACAAGCTGGGCGTTACCATCATTCCCACGAACCAGCCTATGATCCGCGAAGATTTATCCGATCAGATCTACCGTACCGAGAGGGAGAAGTTCCAGGCGGTGCTTGAAGAAGTAAAAGAACTCCACGAGCAGGGAAGACCGGTGCTGGTGGGCACGGTCTCCATTGAAAAGTCCGAGCGGGTCTCCGGGCTGCTTACGCGCCACGGCGTTCCCCACAATGTGCTTAACGCGAAACACCACGAGAAAGAGGCGCAGATCATCGCCGAAGCGGGGCAGCCGGGTAAAGTTACCATCGCCACGAACATGGCGGGCCGCGGCGTGGACATCAAGCTTGGCGAAGGAGTCATCGAAAAAGGCGGGCTCCACATCATTGGCACTGAACGCCATGAATCGCGTCGGGTGGACAACCAGCTTCGCGGGCGCGCGGGACGGCAGGGCGACCCGGGGTCTTCGCGGTTTTTTCTGTCGCTCGAGGACGACTTGCTGCGCATTTTCGGCTCGGACCGGATTTCGCCGATCATGGAGAAGCTGGGGATGGAAGAAGGGGACCCGATCGAGCATCCCCTCGTGAATAAAGCGGTCGAGAATGCGCAGAAGAAAGTAGAGGCGCACAACTTCGACATCCGGAAGCATCTTCTCCAGTACGACGACGTTATGAACAAGCAGCGCAAGGTTATCTACGAAATGCGCCGGGAAGTGCTTGGAAGCGAGAATCTGCGCGACATGGCGATGGAGTTTACGGAGGAGCTTTCGGAAAACATCGCCGCGTCGGTTTCCGACGAAAGGACGCATCCGGAGGAGTGGGACTACGAAGGCTTGCGTAACGCCGTTGCCGCGCAGTTCGGATTTCGCCTCGAAATACCGGAGGAGGAGCGGGCATCCCTAAAGAGAGAAGAGTTGGAGAAAGGGATCATGGAGGGCGCCAGGCAGTTCTACGAACAGAAAGAGCGGGAGTACGGCGAAGATTTCATGCGGTACTTCGAAAAGATGTTCTTCCTTTCCACCGTGGATGCTTTGTGGAAGGACCATCTGCTGTCGATGGACCATCTGAAAGAGGGGATCGGTCTTCGGGGATACGGACAGAAAGATCCGCTAAAAGAATACCAGCGCGAAGGGTATGACCTGTTTTCCGACATGGCCATCCGGGTTAAAGAGGAAGCGATCAAGCGCCTGTACACCGTTAAAGTTCAAAAGGAAGGGGAAACCGCGGCGGTTCCGACCCATTCTCCGGGCCCAAGGCGCGTTTCCCTTTCGCGCGGCGACATCAAGAGCGCCGGGGAAACCACCCAGAAGCGGCAGGGGGTCAAGGTTGGGCGGAACGACCCGTGTCCTTGCGGGTCCGGGAAAAAGTACAAGAAGTGCTGCGGCCGGGAGGCGTAAGTGAAACCGGGTAAAAAAATGGCGGTTTCGGGGTTTCGCGGGGCGGGGATAGCGTGCGGCTTGAAGCGTTCGGGAAAGCCGGATCTTGCGCTGGTAGTCAGCGACAGGCCGTGTGTTTCCGCGGCGGTTTTTACAAAAAACAAAATTGTGGCCGCGCCTGTCGAATGGGGAAAGGCTCTTCGAAGCCGCGGACGGCTGCGCGGGATTATCGTCAACAGCGGCAACGCAAATGCCTGCACGGGCGAAGAGGGTATCAAGGCGGTCCGGGAGATTTCCCGCGTTGCGTGCGAGGCCTTGAAGCTGCCTCCCGACTCGCTGCTGGTCGGGTCCACAGGCGTTATCGGCGTTCCCTTGCCGCTTGGAAAGATATTGTCCGCGATTCCGGGTATTGCCGGTCGCCTCTCTCCGGAAGGAATCGCAATGGCCGGCGAGGCGATAAGAACGACCGACGCGTTTCCAAAGCGTGGGGTTCGTACTTTCCGCGTTGGCGGCAAGACCGTAACGGTCGCCGCGATTGCCAAAGGGGCCGGTATGATGGCTCCCAACATGGGGACGCTGCTTGCTTACGTGTTTACCGATGCGGCGCTGCGCCCCGCCGACGCGCGGCGCGCGTTGCGGGAAGCCGCGGATGCTTCCTTCAACCGGATCGTGGTGGACGGCGACACGAGTACCAATGACACGGTTGCCCTGTTTGCAAACGGGGCGTGCGGCCTGCCTCCTTTTGCCGGGGCGGAACTGAAAAGTTTCATCGACGCTCTGCGCTCTTTGCTGCTTGATCTGGCCCTTATGGTTGTGCGGGACGGAGAAGGAGCAACACGCGTTGTGCGGATCGGGGTGTCCGGGGCGAGGTCGGCGGCGGAAGCCGAGCGCGGCGCCAGAGCGGTGGCGACTTCGCCTCTGGTCAAGACGGCCGTGTACGGCGCGGATATCAACTGGGGGCGTGTTATCGCGGCGCTGGGCCGGGCCGGGATTCATATTGACCCAATGAAGGTTTCGATGCGTTACGCCGGAGAACTGGTACTGCGGCGTGGGATGCGTCCCGATCCGGAGGCGGAGCGGCGCGCAACCCCCAAGATCCGGAAGGAGTCGTACGCGATTGATGTTGAACTTGGCGTAGGGAAAGGGAGTTCTTACCTCTACTTCTCGGATCTGACGAACAAATACGTCAAGATCAATTCCGGGTACCGTAGCTGAAGCGGGACCATAAGCGGTTTTTTAGAGCATTTTTGATTTAATTATTTACATATCCAGAGGAAGCAAAATAGTTGCTACATTCGTTTGGAGAAAAGAGCTTAAGTAGAGCACCAATCTTATCCCAGAGGGTGTCAACTGTACGAGTAGACGCCTTTCGCAGAAGGGTTTTGAGTTTGGCAAAGAGTTTCTCGATAGGGTTCAAATCGGGAGAGTAAGGCGGCAAGTAACGAATCGTAGCACCAACAGCCTCAATTGCTTCGCGCACACCTGCCACTTTGTGACTGGACAGGTTGTCGGCAATAACAATGTCGCCGGGCCGTAAGGCAGGGCACAGGAAAGCATGTACATAGGCCAGGAACAAAGCACCATCCATTGGCCCGTCAACCACCATCGGGGCCGTCACAGAATCGCAACGCAAAGCTGCAATGAAGGTTGTCGTATTCCAGTGCCCATGAGGCGCCGAGGCAACACAGCGCTCACCGCGCGGGGAACGTCCATACAAGGGGGTCATGCAGGTGTTTGCCCACATCTCGTCAAGGAATACCAGGCGAGCGGGATCCCATGTGCCCTGATACTGATGCCATTCATGGCGTGCCTGTTGAACATCTTCGCGCTCTTGCTCGCTGGCGCGTAGAGTTTTTTTTAAAGCTCAAGCCCCACTTGTCAAGCTGATGCCATAGCGCTGGTTCCTTGATCTGTACACCCTGCTGGGCCAATCGTTGGCACATCTGAGCCAGTGTCAGGTCAGGCTCAGCTTTGATCCAGTCGCGTATGTTTGTCTCTAGGTGTGCGATACGAGACCGTCTATAGCCGCCAAGCTGATAACTGCAACGTTCACCTTGATTACGAAAGCGATTCCTCACGTTGTAAACCCATATGCGGCTGACTTCCAAACGTTGGGCAATGTCACTTGGCCGTTCGCCACGCTCCAAAGCTCGTAATACACGATCGCGCAAATCTTGAGAATAAGCGCTCATAATAAACCCTCCATATAGAGGGCTTCAGAATAACATGCGTAAATGATTAAATCAAAAACGCTCTAGAGCTTCAGCTTATGTCGACGGAGTTATCCCATCAAAACAGCTTCTTGCCGTTTTGAGCGTTTGGTTCTGTATTCGCTTGAAACTACGCTTTTCGATTCCATAATATCGCCCGTTGTGATGTATGCGATTTTCGCGTAGACGTCCGCGTTGTTATCTCCCCCGCTTCCGGTTCAATGTATTCTCAGCTATAGTCCATAAAGCATAAGATGGCATGCTAATGGTGTATAAAATACATATAATATATGTGTATTTTACTTGACCGTCTTGCGAGGTTGAGATAAGTTGTGAACTCAACAATAACGAATATGTATTTTGGCGGCATATCACCGCCGAAAAAATAATGACGGTTTAGGTTCTAATCCGTACAAAAAATGAAGGAATTACCACAGGAGAGAATATGAAACGGATTGCAGGACTGCTGATTCTATCCGCGTTTCTTGCCGCCCCTTCCTTGGCCTTCGCCGAAGGGCAGCCGGCGGGGATCTATATCGCGCCCAAGTTCGTCTATGGAGCTACCTGGATGAACAAGTTTGGAGTGGATGGTGTGCCTTATGCCGGCGGCGGTAACTATGTGCCTATTCCAGACGATAAGAGCGACACCAAAATCGGCGGCGCGCTGGCCATTGGGTATGACTTTGGTAAACAAACCAAGGCTCCGGTACGCTTTGAACTGGAATACTCAATGTTTTCCGCAACCTCAGCCGAGGAGCCTTTGTACGGGTCCAAGGTCGAGTGGTCCCTTTCGACTGGCGGTTTTGTTGATCCGGTAAGATTCAGCGCAAAACAAAGGATGAAAATGCAGACCTTGTTTGTGAATGCCTACTATGATTTTCGCAATGACACACCCTTTTCGTTTTGGCTTGGCGCGGGCGCGGGCGTGGCTCTCATCGAGTCCAAGGGCAACTTCGCGATTCATATACCCGAAGATAATTATGCTTTTGGTTCGGCGCTTGGTGTAAACGATGGACCTGCATATACGGAATATTGGTCGGCAGGCTCAAAGAGAACAAAAAACTTTGCCTGGAACGTCGGGGCCGGCGTGGGGTACGATTTAACCAGCAATCTCACCCTGGACATCGGGTACCGCTTTGCCTCATTGGGCAGGGCGGAGACAGAATCGGGCAGAGGCGCGTTTATGTATATAATGTCTGGCGGTTTAGATCAAACCGCTAAAGTCAAACAGATTTACATGCATCAATTTATGCTTGGTCTGCGCGTTACATTCTAAAAATAAACCGCTGAGTCTATAGGCGCGGCGTGGCATCCGATACCGGTTTTGCCGCGCCGCGCTGTTATTTTAAATGCTAAAATTCCTGTTCCCTTGAAGAGATACACTAAAATCCTTATGAGTGTTGCCGCCATACTGCTGGCCGCTGCGGTTTTATTGGCGGGGTGCGCGTTGCGCGAGCTTGGTCGGACGCCCAAAGACGTTTCATCCTATGAAAACCTGCCTTATTTTGCGGATGGGAAATTCCGCAACGAGGAGACAGACACGCCGTATTACCCGGACCGGATACGCGGCGGCAAACCTGGCAGGCTTCGTTTCTTGAGATCCAGCTCCAACGCTCCCAAAGCTTCTTTACCGGCAATAAAGCTGAACAAAGACGCTTTTACGGGAAAACCGGAAAGATTGGCGGTGTATTGGCTTGGGCACTCCTCGCTCATAATCGAGCTGGAGGGCAAACGTTTTCTTGTCGATCCGGTTTTTGGCAATGCCGCGCCCATACCCTTTGCTGTGCCGCGCTACGGCCCTTCTCCGCTAAAGCGCAAAGAACTGCCGGTTCCCGATTACATATTGATTACGCACGATCATTACGATCATCTGGAATACGCCACCATACGCCATTTCAGAAATGAGGAAACGCTTTTCATCGTGCCGCTTGGCGTCGGCGCGCATCTTGTCAGGTGGGGTGTTGCCCCGGAAAAGATCCGCGAGCTTGGCCTGGGGGATGAATTTGTAAGCGACGGTGTTAGTATCGTTGCGGAACGCGCCGTTCATTTTTCCGGACGCACCTTTTCCACACGCAACGGCAGCTTGTGGGCAAGCTATGTTCTGAAAGGGGAACAAAGGCGGGTCTTTATAAGCGGCGATACCGGATATGGCGAGCATTTTCGCGCCATTGGAACAAAACACGGCCCCTTTGACCTTGCGTTTTTTGAAATTGACGCATGGAATCCCGGCTGGCCCAAGACACACCTGTTTCCGGACCAGGTGATACGCGCCTGCCGCGATGTTCAGGCCAAATGGCTGGTTCCCGTGCACTGGGGGGTTTTTGATCTCGCCCTGCACCCGTGGGACGAATCTATTCGTATGGTTGCCGCTTTGGCGGATGAGGACGACGGCATCAACCTGCTTACGCCTCTCATGGGGCAAAAACTTGTTCCCGGCGTAACGGAAGTTTCACGATGGTGGGAAAAACTTTCTTTTTCAAATGACGTATTTGAGGCTCCCGTTCCAGACTCCCCCAAAGCGCCGGACTGATGCGCCTGGTTGAACTATCAGGCGGTTTATGATTAAAATAACCAGCTTGGCTTTATAAATTATCACCCACGGGCGGGACTCTCCCCGGGGTGCCTCGTTTTTAACGGGGTGAATGGGGAGGGGCGGAACGTCCGGAGGACCAACCCCAAGGGGTAAGGAGGCACGAAAAGCATGGCAAATGGTCAGAGTTCCGTAATCACAATGAAACAGCTTCTTGAGGCGGGTGTCCATTTCGGCCACCAGACCAAGCGGTGGAACCCCAAGATGAAGAAGTACATTTTCACCGCGCGCAACGGCATCTACATCATCGACCTGCAGCAAACGGTGAAAATGTTCCGGTCGGCCTACGATATCGTCCGGAACTGGGCGGCGGAAGGCAAGACCATCCTCTTTGTAGGGACGAAGAAACAGGCGCAGGAAGCGGTAGAGGAAGAGGCAAGCCGGGCAAACGCTCCTTACGTCAACCAGCGTTGGCTTGGCGGGATGCTTACAAACTTCATGACGATCCGCAAGAGCCTTGATCGTCTTCAGAAATTAACCGATATGAGCACCGACGGGACCGCCGAGCGGCTTCCGAAGAAAGAAGTGCTGAAGCTCGACAAGGAACGGGTAAAGATGGAAAAGACTCTCGGCGGCATCCGCGACCTGCGTCGCGTTCCCGACGCCCTGTTCGTGGTTGACCCGTCCCGTGAGCAGATCGCCATAATGGAGGCGCGGCGTCTTGGGGTTCCCATTGTCGCCATCGTTGACACCAACTGCGATCCCGACCTCGTTGATTACGTGATTCCCGGCAACGACGACGCCATCCGGGCAATCAAGCTGTTCCTTTCTAAAATGGCCGACGCGATTATCGAAGGGAATGCCGCTTACGCCGAAAAGAACGCATCCAGCGGCGACAAGGATTCGGAAACCCCGGAGGTTACCGTTTCTCTTATCTCGACCGAAGAAGAGGAAGAAACGGCCGCCAGTCCTTCCGTAACGGCGGAAGAATAGCTTTTCATCAGCTTAAACGTCCGGCCAGAAGACTGAAAGGCCGATAAAACCGATATACATATTTTTTCAGGGAGAACTGCGGTCATGGAAATCACTTCCGGAATGGTTAAAGAACTTCGCGAGAAAACCGGCGCGGGGCTTATGGATTGCAAAGCGGCTCTGACATCAGCCGGCGGCGACATGGAAAAGGCGATTGACGCTCTCCGCACGAAAGGGTTGGCCGCGGCGGCCAAGAAGTCTTCGCGTATTGCCTCCGAAGGGCTGGTGGTTGCTTATGTCGAGGAAAATTGCGGAACGCTTGTGGAGCTTAATTGCGAGACAGATTTTGTGGCCAAAAACGAAGAGTTCATGGGCCTGGCCAAGGATATAGCCCATACAGTGAACATGAAGGCTCCTGTTGATGTGGGGGAGACGCTGCAGCTTCAGAGAAACAACGCTACCATCGAGGAGCTGATCACGGAAAAGATCGCAAAAATCGGAGAGAAGCTCTCCTTGCGCCGCTTCGAGCGGTTTACTGTTTCCAAAGGGGCCGGACTGATCGTTCCCTACATCCATATGGGCGGCAAGATCGGCGTGCTTGTGGCGCTTGAAGGAGTCGAACCGGACAACGGCGCGGTCGCGTTGCTGGCTAAAGATATCGCTATGCAGGTTGCGGCGGCGAACCCGACTTATATTTGCCGGGACGAGGTTCCCGCTTCGGTGATCGAGCATGAAAAATCGATCTACAGGGAGCAGGCAAGAGCTTCAGGCAAACCGGATAAGATTCTCGACAAGATCGCGGACGGCAAGCTGGAGAAGTTTTTCGGCGATTTTTGCATTATCGAGCAGGCATTCATCAAGGACCCCGAAAAAAAGGTCGGGCAGCTTCTTGCCGAAGCGGGCAAAGCCGCCGGAAAAGAGATCACGATAAAGTCCTTCGCGCGGTTCCAGGTGGGCGAGGGCATGGAAAAGCGGTCAGACGACTTGGCCGCGGAGGTGGCAAAGCAGATCGAGCGGAGCTGATTTCAGAAACGCTTCGCCGCGCGGAGGTTTAGTGGGGTTAGTGCCTAAACCGGCATACAACCGGGTCTTGCTGAAGCTGTCCGGGGAAGCCCTGATGGGCAAGCAGGCTTATGGGATAGACGAGAATGTCCTCGCCAGATTATCGAAAGAAATTCTGGAAGTGGCATCTCTGGGGATACAGATCGCCTTGGTTGTCGGAGGCGGGAACATTTTCCGGGGCATCAGGTCCAGCCGGGACTTGAAGATCGACCGCGCGTCCGCCGATTACATGGGGATGCTTGCGACGATCATCAACAGCCTCGCTCTTCAGGGCGCTCTCGAAAGGGCGGGGGTGGACACCAGGGTTCTCTCCGCCATCGAAATGAAAGCGATCGCCGAGTCTTATGTCCGGCGCAGGGCGTTGCGTCACCTGGAAAAGGGAAGAGTGGTTATATTTGCGGCCGGGACCGGGAGTCCATACTTCACCACAGATACGGCGGCGGCGCTGCGCGCTGTTGAAATCAACGCCGACGTTATCCTTAAAGCGACCAAGGTTGATGGCGTTTATGACCGTGACCCAATGAAAGATCACGGCGCTGAAATGTTTCATGAACTTACATACCTGGACGTTTTAAAGAAAAAGCTGAATGTTATGGACGCAACGGCCATCTCCCTCTGTATGGATAACGGTCTTCCTATCGTCGTGTTCAATCTTACCGCCAAAGGGAACATCCTCAAGGCGGTGACAGGGGAGAGGATCGGCACAGTCGTTCACGGAGGAAAATAATGGAAGGCATTATCAAAGATACTTCCGCCCGTATGGAGCGGAGCATTGAAGCGTTCAAGAAGGAACTTGGAAAGGTTCGCACCGGGCGCGCGTCATTCTCTTTGCTGGACGGCGTCAAGGTCGATTATTACGGCACGCTCACGCCGCTTCAGCAGGTGGGAACCCTTTCCGTTCCCGAAAGCCGTCTGATCACGGTTACTCCCTGGGACACCAAGATGATAGGCCCGATCGAGAAAGCTATCCAGGGCGCCGGTCTTGGCCTCAACCCGTCAAGCGATGGGAAGATAGTGCGCATACCCATTCCGCCGTTGACCGAGGAGCGCCGCAAGGAACTGGCCAAAGTTGTCCGGAAAATGGCCGAAGACGCGCGCGTCGCTGTCCGCAATGTCCGCCGCGAGTCGATAGAGAAGCTTAAAGAGAAGGAAAAGAAAAAAGAGATCTCCGAAGACCACGTCAAGCGCGGACAGGACCGGATTCAGAAAGAGACCGACGCTTACGTAAAAAAGGTCGATGACATACTCAAAGCCAAGGAACAAGAGATCCTGGAAGTCTGACAAGAAATGCGCTCGAAAGAAGGAAGCGGTGGGTTAGCTCTGCCACGCCATGTCGCCATTATCATGGACGGCAACGGCCGCTGGGCGAAGCAGCAAGGGTTGCCGCGTACCGAAGGCCACCATAGAGGCGCCAGGTCTGTACGGGAGGTCGTGGCGTGCGCGCGCGAGCTGGGAGTTCCGTTTCTCACGTTGTATGCCTTTTCCGTTGAAAACTGGGGCCGCCCCGTTGCCGAGGTGAGCACCCTGATGTCGTTGCTGCAGGAGTTCCTGTTCAACGAACTTCCTTTGATGCTCAAGCACGGAATACGGCTTCGTGTCATTGGAGAAACTTCCGCGATGCCGCCCGCTGTCCGCGGAGTTTTGGCGTCCACGCTGGCGGCGACCGAGAAGAACACCGATATGACGCTGACTCTGGGGCTCTCCTACGCGGGACGCAACGAGATCGTTCGCGCTGCCCGCAAGATTGCGGAGGAAGCGGCGCGAGGCGAACTCAATCCGGCCGATGTGACCGAAGAAGCTTTTTCCGGCCACCTGGATACCTCTTATATGCCCGATCCCGACCTGATTATCCGTACAAGCGGCGAGGTCCGGATCAGCAATTTCCTTTTATGGCAGTCGGCGTATGCCGAGTTCGTTTTTACGGATGTTCTGTGGCCGGATTTCGGCAAGGCCGAATTTATCCTGGCGCTTGAGGAATTTTCCCGTCGTAACCGGCGCTTTGGCCTGACCGGCGAACAGGTCTGGCCGCAAGGAGCAAGGTGACGATGCTTTGGAAAAGGGTTGTCACCGCCGTCGTCCTTCTCCCGATCCTGATAGCATCCATTATGGTTTCGAAAGATCAGCCGTTTGCGTGGCCGTTTATGCTCCTTTGCGCCGCGGTTACAGCCATGTGCTCCCTGGAGATGCTCCGGATGTTTTTTGGCGAGATGCGTGATCTCATGGGAGGGACCGCGCTTGCCGCGTTTGCGTTTTTTTCCGGAGCGCTTTTGCCGGCTGCGTTTTCATTTCCCGCGATCATGCTTTTCGTTGTTCTGGCGGTTTTCCACTCCATGCCCGGCGGAGACGACGTAAATGGCAAAACGCGCAAGGCCGCTTTGCTTGTTCTTTGCGTGGTCTACATTGGAGGTTTTTTTTCGTTGTACCCAAGGACGCTGTCGTTGCCGAGGGGAGAATACTGGGTGCTGCTGGGGATCGCGACTGTTGCCGCCGGAGACACTTTTGCGTACTTCGCGGGCCGCGTGTTCGGGCGCCGCAAGCTTGCTCCATCCATTTCCCCCAATAAAACCGTTGAAGGCGCGTTAGGCGGTCTGGCGGGCAGCGTGGCTGCCTGCGTCGTTTGCGCGTATTATTTCCTTCCGGGGGTTCCCGCGTGGTACGCGGCTTTGTCAGGCGGGGCTATTGGGATATGCGGGCAAGGAGGAGACCTGTTCGAGTCGCTTCTCAAGCGGTCATCCGGCGTAAAGGACAGCGGCGCGCTTTTGCCAGGGCATGGCGGAGTATTTGACCGGACGGACGCCATTCTTGCCGCTTCCCCATCCATTCATCTTTTGGCCGCGGTGGCTACGTTGACAGGAAAGTGGACGTGAAACGGCGGGGGATTGCCGTATTCGGAGCAACCGGCTCTGTGGGCCGCAACGCTCTCGATGTCATCAGGCGCTTTCCAAGGCGGTTCCGGGTTGCTTCTCTTTGCGCGGGCCGAAACGCCGACGCCATCATCTCCCTGGCCAAAATTCACCGCCCGGATACGGTTTGCCTTTGGGAGGGCGACAGCAGGAAGCTTGGCAGGGAACTTCCACGCGGCACGCGCGTATTGATAGGCGAAGAAGGAATGTCGGAGGCGGCTTGCTCGGAAAACGTCGATATTGTTCTCGCGGCGGCTTCCGGCACCTCGTTGCTGCGTCCTGTCATCATGGCGGCGGAGGCGGGCAAAAGGATCGCTTTGGCTAACAAGGAACTTCTCGTTATGGCGGGGAAGTTTCTGACAGTGGCGGCAAAGCGCGGCGGGGCGGAGATCCTGCCGGTGGACAGCGAACATTCCGCCGTGTTCCAGGCAATTGCCGGCAACCGGCGCGAGGACATTCTCCGGGTCATCCTCACCGCTTCGGGCGGTCCGTTTCGCTGCCGCAGCCTCGAAGAGATGCGCTCCGCCACTGTTTCGGCGGCGCTGAGATCGGAAGAGCACACGTC
>Ga0082212_10000309_pt1 | contig 70738 bp, 58 predicted proteins | sample TergutNt197P3_FD_71548 | JGI IMG/M metagenome (GOLD analysis project Ga0082212, IMG submission 71548) | Neocapritermes taracua P3 segment gut microbial communities from Petit-Saut dam, French Guiana - Nt197 P3 | ecosystem: Host-associated > Arthropoda: Insects > Digestive system > Gut ...
GTAAAAAAAAAGAAAGAAAAAATATGAATTAAGAGAAAAAAAAATTCAGAGAAAAATAACAATCAAAAAGAAAGAAATTTCATCCCCCCCCCCCCCCCCATTTTTTGACCTGATGAAAAACGCATGCTTATGGTTTATTTTAACATAAAGACTAAGGTAAAAGAAGTCTTTTGCCCCTTTGTGCTACAATAAATATTGATTATGAGTGAACTGCGAGCGAGCGATTTTGTGCATCTGCACAACCATACGCATTATTCCCTATTGGATGGCCTGACAAAAGTTGATGAGTTGGTGGATTTTGTGAAATCGCAGGGGATGGAGGCGGTGGGGATTACGGATCATGGCACGATGTCTGGACTGATTGATTTATATAGAACCGCGAAGGAAGCTGGCATCAAACCGGTCTTGGGCGTAGAGGCATATGTGGCGGCGCGGACGATGGATGACCGTGATCCGACTAAGGATAAAGAGCGATTCCACATAACCTTGCTGGCGATGAATAATGAGGGGTTTGAGAATATGTGCCGCTTGATGACGGAGGCAGAAACGCGGGGGAAGTATTATAAACCGCGGGTTGATCACGAAACGATGAAAAAATATAGCGGAGGGATCATCTGCCTTTCGGGGTGTGCTGGTTCGGAGATTTCGGAGAAGTTGAAGGCGGGAGACGGCAAGGGCGCACGTAAACTGGCAGACTGGTATTCTAAAACTTATCCGGGCAGGTTTTATCTAGAGATGCAAGATCATGGCCATCCGAAGTCGCCGACGCATTGGCCGGATCAGAAGAAGGTAAATGAAGGCTTGCAGAAGATTGCGGCGGAGACTGGACTACCGCTGGTGGTGACTTGTGATGGACATTATTTGCATTTGGAAGATCAGGAAGCGCATGAAGTTTTACTGTGTATTGGGACTGGGAGTAATGTTTCGGACGAGAATCGGATGAGTTTGAAGGACTTTGAGCTGCATGTTATCCCGCCACAAGATATTATTGGCCGCTGGGGTAAGGATTTTCCAGATGCGGTGAGGAATACAAAGAAAATTGCTGACGATTGTAATGTTGAGTTGGATTTGGATCGGATTTTGATTCCAGAATTTCCGGTACCGGAGGGCGAGACGGAAAAAACTTATTTGGATAAATTGATTTTTCGCGGTTTGGCGGAACGTTACGGTGTGATGACAGCGAAGCAGGCGAAGACGGCGGAAATCAAAGAAATTCGTAAACTACTACCTAAAGAGTTGTTGGATAGGATTGATTACGAGATTGAGACTGTGAATAAGATGAAATACAATGGGTATTTCTTGATTGTGCAAGATTTCATTAATTGGGGGAAGGATCGCGGAATTGTGTTTGGACCAGGGCGAGGTTCGGCAGCAGGGTCGCTGTTGGCGTATGCGTTGCGTATCACGGATTTGGACCCGTTAAAATATGATCTGCTGTTTGAGCGGTTTTTGAATCCGGATCGGATTTCGATGCCAGATATTGATACGGATATTCAGGATACGCGCCGTGATGAAGTGATTGAATATTGCAGCCAGAAATATGGCGAAGGCAGGGTTTCGAATATTACTACTTTTGGTAAGATGATGGCGAAAAACGCGGTGCGGGATGTGGCGCGGGTGTTGGAGGTGCCGTACGCGGAAGCGGATCGATTGGCAAAATTGGTGCCGGATCCGGTGATGGGGCGCCATGTGAAATTGAAAGATGCGATTATTGATGATCAAGATTTGAAGAACGAATATGCGACGAATCAAACGAGCAAAGAAGTGATTGATTTTGCGATGCGGCTGGAGGGGACGATTCGAAATCACGGGCTACATGCTTGCGGTGTGGTGATTGCGCCAGATGATTTGGTGAAGTTTATGCCGCTGGAAGTTTCGGCAAAGGGGCCGATTGCAACGCAGTTCCCGATGGGCGAGGTAGAGGCTCTAGGGCTGTTGAAGATGGATTTTTTGGGGCTGTCAAACCTGTCTGTGATTCAGGCAGCGATTCGGATTATTAAGAAGGTTTATGGCGAGGAAATAAATGTTTCAGAGTTGCCGCTGGATGACAAAAAGACCTTTGAATTGTTTCAGAGGGGCGATACGACGGGCGTGTTCCAGTTTGAATCGGCGGGGATGAAGCGGTATCTGCGCGAGTTAAAGCCAACGCAGTTTGACGATTTAATTGCTATGAACGCTTTGTATCGACCGGGACCAATGCAATTTATTGAAGATTTTATTCGCCGGAAAAATGGATTGGCGCCGATTCGATATTTGCACCCTGGCTTGAAAAATTCTTTGAAAAGCACATATGGGATTTTGATTTACCAGGAACAGTTTATGCAGGCGAGCAAAGAGTGGTGCGGATTTACAGGCGGCCAAGCGGACACGCTGCGCAAGGCGGTGGGGAAAAAGCTGCCGGAAATGATGAAAAAAGTGAAGCCGGAATTTATTGATGGCGCGATGAAAGTTGGCGGGGCGACGAAGGAAATTGCTGAGACGTTTTGGAATCAATTGCTGGAGTTTGCAAATTACTGTTTTAACAAGTCGCACGCGGCATGTTATGCGATGATTGCGTATTGGACAGCGTATTTGAAGGCGCATTATCCAGATGCGTTTATGGCAGCATTGATGACATCTGACATGAAGTGGACAGATCGGTTAGCGATTGAAATGTCAGAGTGTAAGCGCATGGGACTGACAGTTTTGGGACCGGATATCAATGAGTCATATCCAGATTTTGCGACGGTAGGCAAGACGGGGACGATTCGATTTGGGTTGGCGGCGGTGAAAAATGTGGGGAAAGCTTTGGTAGAGGAAGTGATTGAGGAGCGCGATAAGAACGGGAAGTTTATGAGCGTTTGCGATTTTGCACGGCGAGTGAACTCGACACGGTTTAATAAGAAGTCTTGGGAAGCGGGAATTAAAACTGGCGCATTTGATAAGTTTGGCGATCGTTCGGACTTGCTGTTTAATTTGGAAAAAATTCAGGCGTATGGTTCGAAGATTCAAAAGGAAGCGGCGAGCGGGCAGACAGATTTGTTTGGAGCTTTGGGGGAGGCGGCGGCAGTGCCAGAGGTGGAGATTGAACCGGCACCAACGAAGTTTTCGGAAAAAGATCAGTTGTTATGGGAACGAGAGTTGTTGGGATTGTATATTTCGGCACATCCATTGGACAAGTTTGGAGCTTATTTTACGGAACAAACAGTGCCGCTGGATGAACTAAAGTTGGAAATGGACGGGGGCAAGACGACGGTGGGCGGGATTATAACTGCGGTGCGGACAATTACGACTAAATCGGGGGCGAAAATGGCGTTTGTGCGAATTGAAGATAAGGTGGCGGATGTGGAGATTATTGTGTTCCCGAAAATTTATGAAGTGGTGGGGGCGAAGTTGTTGCAGGATGCGGTGGTGAAGGTGACGGGGAGAATCAATACGAAAGATGCGAGCGGGAATAATTCGGGTGAAATAAAGATTATTGTAGATGAAATCGTGCCGGTAACGGACGATGAATTGGCAAATTACAAATCTACGGGAGCGAAGGTTGAAGCGCCGAAGGGTGCAAAAACGCGCAAGGTTCCGGCATGGGTTAAGCCTAAAGGTGAAGCGCAGGTCAAACCTCCGGTAACAGAGGTGGTGAGTCCGGTGGAAACGGTTAAACCGAAGAAGATTTTTGTGCTAGTGAAGGACCCGTCTGATCATGAGGCGCTAACGCAGTTGAAACAAGCTTGCAATGTGCATTTGGGGTTGTCGGATGTGATTTTAGTGTTGGGCGAAGAAAAGCGGCCAATTAAATTGCCCTTGAAATGTGATGCGGATTCGGAATTGATTGGCAAACTGAGTAAGATTTTTGGTGCAGAGCAAGTAAAAGTTAAATAGAGCTGTGCTCTTTGCTGAAGTTTTGGTAAATATTGTCGTTGACGCTGGGGTGGCCGATTTTTTCGGCGGCACGGACAATTTCATGAATATCGTCAGTAATCTTGTAAATTTTGCGATCCTTGGGCTTGATGGTTTTGAGACTTTTCTGCATCTTATTTTTGTAAAATTTATCGAGCGGAGACCAGAAACTTTTGCCAAATAGGAAGAGGGGCATGACGGGCATTTTTTCTTCTTGCATAAGAAGGAGAATTTCAGTTAATTCGTCCATGGTGCCAAAGCCGCCGGGGAAAAAGACAAAGACTTTGGAGCTGAAAGTGAGCATGACTTTGCGGGCGAAGAAGTAACGGAATTCGATGGCGTCGGTAAGATATGGGTTGGGATGTTGTTCGTGCGTAAGTTTGATGTTGAGGCCGATGGAACGGCCGCCGTGCTCGTAACAGCCGCGGCTGGCAGCTTCCATCATGCCAGGACCGCCGCCGGTGACGACGGGGTGGCCGTTTTTGGCTAGTTCTTTGCCAAGTTCGTAGGCTGCTTTGTACCATTTATTGGTTTCGGGGATGCGGGCGGAGCCAAAGATGCCAACACCTTGGGCGTAAGTTTGAAGTTGGGCAAGCCCGCGTTCTAGATCTTGGGCGTAGCGGAGGGAACGCTCGACGTTTTCCGGGTTGAGTTGGCCGACTTCAATTTCTTTGAGCCATTGTCGGATTGCTTCGTTCATTTTACCTCCTGAATAGGCATGGCATGGAGCGGCGTGTCGATAGGGATGATGCCTTTTTTGGCGCCGAATTTTTGAATAACGGCAGTGGAATTGGCGGAAGCGAAAATGAGGGACTGGCGGAAAGATTTACCGGCGGCATAGGCGGCGAGAAAGCCAGAACCAAAGGCGTCACCGGCGCCGGTGGAATCGACAACTTTGACATCTTCGTACATGCCAATGCGGTAAGTTTTGGCGCCGTCGGAAGCGATGGAGCCTTGACTGCCGTCGGTGACAATGGCGGTTGGAACGTAATTTTTGAGATGTGAGACAAGTTCGGTCAATAATACGCCTGGGACAATCATGCCGGCTTCGGTTTTGTTGACTAACAGGACATCAGTGTCTTCGAGCAGGCCGATCAGTTTGCGGCTATTTTCGAGCTCCAATGTGCCGGGATTAAACATGATGCGAGTGCCAAGTTTTTTGGCGCGAGTAAATAATTTATCGAGCATGTCCATATCGCCGCGCAGAGTGGTGACATACAGCCAATCTGGCTGTATAAGGTCAAGATCTTTGTGGTCGAGCAGATCGAAGGTGGCGGAGGCACCGCGGCAGGTGAGGATGGTGCGTTCACCACTGGGCGCAAGCAAAATGACTGAATATCCGGTGTGAACGCCTTTGGCGTAGGTGACATAGCTAGTATCAATGCCCTCTTTGTCGAGAGCGTCGAGGACGGCTTTGCCGGCAGGGTCGCGGGCAATGCAGCCCATAAAGATGGTTTCGTGGTTGCTGCGCGCGAAAGTAGCGGCAGCATTAGTGGCACCGCCTCCAGTACTAAATAAAATTTTATCGATATCGACTTTGACACCGAGCTCGAGACGATCAAAATAGCCGCGTCCTTTGATATTGATGTCGGTGGAAAAATCGTCGCGGTCAATCAGGTAGACGTCTTGGAGGGCGGAGCCGATGCTTACGATTCTGGCCATGCTAGATCACTCCTAATTTTTCAGCTTCGGCAACCAAGTCGGTATACATTTTGGCGGGATCTTGAGCGCTGATGATGGCACTGCCAACGTTGATAACGTTGACTCCGGCTTGCGCAATAGTGCGAACATTTTTGATATTGGCGCCGCCGTCCCAGCCAAGTTCAATGGCTGGTTTGATTTTTTTGATAATGCGGACTTTTTCGAGTTGCAATAAATCTGCCGTACCACCGGTCTGACCGAGGTTGCCAGAGAAAATCATGGCATGATCGGCAGCTTCTATGATATTGGCGATATCACCGGGATAGACATCCTTCATGATAGCAACGCCAGCTTTGATGCCATTTTTTTGCAAGGCGGCGAAAATTGGCAAGAGATCTTCTTCGGCTTCTGGATGCAGGACAACTAAATTGGGCATGAGTTTGATAAGAGTGGGAACGTGGGAGGATGGTTGGGAAACAATCATGTGCAAGTCGATGGTCCAACCTTTGGGCCACCAGACGGCTGTGTCCGGGACAGTTACGGAAGGCGCTAAAGAGCCGTCGGAAATATCTACCTGCGCTCGTTTGGTAAAGGGATGGTATGTTTCAATAATCAACTTATACTTAGCGGGATCATCGGTCAAAATAGTGGGAGAAATTACTAACAGCGCCATACTATAAGCTGACCTCGTCTAGTTTTTTATTGCGGCGGATGTAGCGTTCGCGACCTAAAAATGCGGTCCTGAGGAAAGTTTCAACCATTTCGCCACAGTGGTGGCAATCGCCGTCAGCAGCAATGCAGATGACATTGGCGTCGTTATCTTCGCGAGTGACTTTGGCCTCGGCGGCATTGTGACAAAATGCGGCACGGATACCCTTGAAGCGGTTGGCTTGCATGCACATGCCTTGTGCTGAACCGCAGAGTAAAATTCCGAAGCTGCCGGGCGTAGCAAGAACTTCTCTGCATACCGTGACGGCGTAATCGTTGTAGTCGTCTTCGGGTATTAGTTCGTAAGCTCCTAGGTCGGTGAATTCAATCTGGTGTGACCCAAACCACTCAATGGCACGCTTTTTTAATTCGAACCCTCTGTGGTCAGCTCCGAGATAGACTTTCATTGTTGCTCCGGTTGGTAGTGGGCGTAATGGTCTTCGTTATGTTCATAACTTTCGTGATGTTCGTGATCGTCATGGCGTTCTTCTTCGTGTTCTTCGGTTTCTTCTTTTCCGCCTGATTCTTCTGGCTCGTGATGCTCTTCTGGTTCGGGCTGATCGCGCCATTCAGGTTTTTCATCTTGCTCTTCCGGTTTTTGTTCTGGTTCGGAGTCAGAATCGGATTTGACCATTTTTCCGAAATCGGCGGTAAGTTCGACGAGGCGGTTGCTGTAACCCCACTCGTTGTCATACCAAGCAACAACTTTGATGAGATTGCCGCCAATGACGTCGGTCAGATTGAGATCGACAATGCAGCTGTGCGAGTTGCCACGGAAATCAACGGAAACCAATTCTTCTTCAGTGATGTCGAGGATACCTTCGTAGTATGATTCTTTGGCGGCGTTTTGGAAGATTTCGTTGATCTCTTCTTTGGTGGTATCACGTTTGATAACGGCTGTGATATCGGAAAGTGAAACGACTGGGGTGGGGACGCGGACTGATAGGCCAGCGAATTTGTCTTTGAGCGAAGGAATAGTGAGGGCGGTGGCTTTACTGGCACCGGTGGTGGTAGGAACGATGTTCTCGGCGGCGGCTCTGGCTTCACGCAGATCTTTGGCCGGGGCGTCTTGAAGACGCTGGGACGCAGTATAGCTGTGAACAGTAGTCATCATGGCTTTTTCAATGCCGAAATTATCTTCGAGCAGTTTCATAATGGGCGCAATACAGTTGGTGGTGCAGGAGGCATTGGAAATAATCTCATCTTCGGCAGTCAGACTGTCTTCATTAACGCCAAGCACAATGGTCTTAGCGCCTTCGCCTTTAGCGGGAGCGGAGATGATGACTTTTTTGGCACCGGCATCAATGTGAGCTCTGGCCTTGTCTACTTCCGTAAATAAACCAGTAGATTCGATGACGATGTCAACGTCGAGTTCTTTCCAGGGTAAGTTGGCAGGATCTTTTTCGGCGAGAACTTTGATGTGTTTGCCGCCAACAATAATGGTTTGCTCATCGTGAGAAACAGTTTCGTCGTAGGTACCGTAGCTGGAATCATGTTTAAGCAGGTATGCTAGAGTTGCTGTGTCCGTTAAATCGTTGATTGCAACGATTTCGATGTCTGGTCGATCGAAGGCGATCTTGAAGGCGGTGCGGCCGATGCGTCCGAAGCCATTGATTGCTACTTTTACCATGTTCCTCCTTATGAAATATAAATATACTTACGGTTATTGTAGCATATTGTGAGCATTAGCGTTATACTAGTTGGAGTAATAAGAATAGAAAGGATATTTTTAATGAATCCAGAACAGCCAATGGGTGCGCCTATGTCACCCGAACCACAGACGCCAGCAGCACCGGATAATGCTGCACCCGCGCCATTTTTTACATCGGGAGGGACCAATGATCCTGTGCCGCCAGTAATGATGGGCGAGGAGAAACCGAAATCTAAAAAAGGTCTATTGATTGGAATTATTATTGCTGTACTCTTGCTGGCAGCCGGCGCAATATATCTTTTCATGTTTGTATTAAATGGCGGTCCATCTAAAGATGATTATGCTGCATCACTCAAAACTGCTGATAATATTGTGGCGACTATAGATGGTGCGGCGGAGCGGATGCAATTAGAATTAGAATCCATTAGCAGCGGTTTGGAAGATGAGTTCGACGAGGACGATCCGGATCTAGATCTTAAAAATGTATTTGGGATAATGGGAGAAAAAGCTAAGGCCATATTTAGCGGAGTTGCAACTAGCCTAAATACAGATCTCGATACCTTGGGTTCACAACGAGCGATTAAGGAAGATGCGGAAGCTAAAAAGCTTTATGATGCATTGAAAATTTCGGTTGGAGAATACAATGCTTCCCTCAAGCTGGCTTCGGAGATTTCGGTCATATATATGCCTACGATGGCTGCAGCGATGTCGATGTTTGCTTTTATGTCCAGTGATCCGGCTCAATGGCAGCAAGCTGTTGATACCATGGCTGCTGCTGGGGAGATTTTATCAGAAGTTAGTATTAGTAATTCTGATATACAAACTGCCGTTCGCGCTGCTGGAGAAATCTTCACCTGCATGGCTGATGTAATCGGTGATAATCTTGACGACATCAGTGGCTTGACTGGCCTGGTGGAAGCCAAATGCGGCGACCCAAATGAATCAATGGCGGATATGAATCTGCAGGAATTGATGAGCCCAGAAGAGATTGACAACACCAAAGCGCTGGCGGATGCAAAGGCATTGGTTGATTATCTCAAGAAAAAAGCTTAGCGGTTATTAATAAAAAATCCCTGGTTTTCACCAGGGATTTTTGTTGTTTATTTTTGCAGATTATTTCTTAGCGCGAGCAATGGATTGTTCGATGACTTTTTTGGCGGCGGCGGCATCGCCCCAACCATTGAAGGAAACCTTGGTGCCGGTCCAGTCATTCTTCCAGTCTTTGTAATGAGAATAGAAGTGCTCGATAACTTTTTTGAAGTTTTCACCTAGGTCAGCGAGGTCTTTGATGTGATCTTTTGATACGTCTTTGGCGGGAACAAGGATGATTTTTTCATCATTTTCGCCATCGTCTATCATATAAAGCACGCCAATGGGGCGAGCGGGAACGACAGTGTTGTGTGGGACGGATTCGTCGATGATGAGCAGGCCGTCGAGTGGATCGCCATCTTCGCAGAGAGTTTCTGGGATGTAACCGTAATCAGACGGATAACCAAGCATGGTGCCGTTAACACGATCTAGGGTAAGATAGCCGGTTTCTTTGTCCATTTCATATTTATTTTTTTCGCCTTTGCGAATCTCGATAATGAGGTTTACTACTTCTGGGGCTTTTTCGCCGTAGGAAATACTAGACATAAATACACTCCGTTTATTTATTGTTCTATCAGTATAGCAGAAAATTAGTCGGGCGATTAGAGTCGTATTCTGCGGGACTGCCGACGCTGCTTGAAGATGACGAAGGAAATAATAGTAGCGGATGATATAGCTAGGCCAATGGACAGGTAACCGCCATTTAATATAAGGCCGAATATGCCAGTGCCTGGGAGACCGATGCTGGTGCCAGCAAGTATAACGATGCCTAATGGGACAACATTGCCGTTTCCGAAATCAGCCAAAAATGTATAGGTGCCAGGATTAAGGGTACCAAGGTAGGTCTCATGAAGCGTGATGACAGTGCTGCCTTCTGAAACGTCATAATGATCGGTATGCACATCTGCTCCATCAAGAGTAAGCTTGATGAACTCATTGAAATCTGCATTGATGATGGCGATACGATGCCCAATGCCGTTAAAATCGGCGAAGTGTTGAATTACTCGATAATTGGGTAGAGCAACTGCGATATTGCAGCTTTGGCTGGCATTGTTACGATTAAGATCACCTGGGTGCGAAGCGGTGATAGTAACTGTACCTACACCTATGAGGCTAAGGGTGTTGCTGGATACGGTCGCTATATTGGTATTCCAGCTGGTAAAGACAATGCCCGGAAGTCCGGTTGAATTGGAGGCGGAAAGAGTGATCGTGTCACCAACGTAACCGGAGACTGGGCAACTGAAAGAGATGGTTTGATCAGCTTTTAGGATGGAGAAGCTGATCTCTAGGTCGGCAACGTCGTAATCGCCGCTATCATCTGCCGAGACAACTAATTTGTAGTTGCCGGCGTTGGTGGGAGCTTCTCCAAGAGTGATGTCCGCACTGGTTTTCCAGGTGTAAGTTGGCGAAAGAGTGTCAATTGTAGTGCCCAAAATGGTTTCGGTGAAGATTGGGGTGCCGGAGATGGTTATGGGATTACCGTTGTATGCTCTGCTGGTAATCGAAATACCGCTAATCTCAACTGGCGTGCGTTCGGTGACATTAATGCTAATAACGGCCTCAGCGATGTTATAGTTGGTGCTGACAAAACTAATTGTTATGAGCGATTTGGCACTACCGGAAGCGGTGAGAGCAATAGGCAGAGACAAGTAGAGATCATGGATACTTGGCGGACTAGTATAGATGTCCCCGTCGATGGATTCGATGTTATAAGCGCTGACATCGGAAGCGTTAACATTGAAAGGCAGGAGGGTATCTAGATCGAAACTGTATACATTTGCGATTCCGGCCTTAACATTAAATTCTTGGTTGACGCCATCAGCGGAGGCTTGTCCTATCACCTGCCCCCCAACAGATAATGCGCCACTGCTAAGGATGTAGTTATTGGTTTTGCTGTTAGCAACTAAGGCGACAGTGCCAGTTACAGTTTTACCTGTGCCGGCATCGGCATTATTAAACTGAGCACTTGAGACTGTATAGTCAGTGGTAAGAGTAAGCGATTGACCACCTTCTAGACCAGTGAAGGTGACGGCAGTGACGGTGGCAGTGGTAGTTGTATCGTAAGTTTTAGGAGCAATCGTACCACTTGAGAGGCTGATAGACTTCTTGTCTATGTTATAAGTGCCAAGATTAAGTTTGACGGCAGAATAGTTAATGCCTTCAGCTATATCGGCATAGACTGTGTAGCTACCGGCATTGGTGGGAGCAGTAGTAGATTCAGCATAAGTTGTGCCGCCAGTACCAGCATAGCGAACCGTGATAGTGCCGAGTCCGATTACACCAGGTTTAGCAGCTGGCGTAGTGACGGGACGAGGCGAAGCATTGTAGATAATACCAGTTGGGATGGAGTAGTCAATGTTGGAGGTGGTAGGGGTGGTTTTAGTTGGAGTAGGAGTAGATGTTTCTATCTTAGTAACAGCTAAACCTATGCTTTTCGTGACATTTCCGCCCTTATTGTCAGTAACAGTGGCCCTAACGGAATACGCTCCAGCTGTGGTGGGGGTCCCGCTAATGACGCCGGCGCTGGATATGGTCAATCCGGTGGGCAATCCAGTAGCGCTCCAAGTGTATGGGCCTGTACCGCCAGTTACATTTAGGGTTTGACTATACGCATCGCCGACTATACCTGATTGGAGTGAAGAAGTGGCAATTGACGGTGTGGTTTCGCTTGTTGATACAATGTAAACTCGATATGGTTTGCTGGCTATTTTGCCTGTGCTATCTATCACGGTGACGTGGACAATTTCGCTGACGCCAGCTGCTCCAGAAGAAGCTGGAGTGCCCGATATCACACCGGTCGAGCTGTTAATGGAGAGGTCTTTGGTGAGTGTCGAACCAACTTTAATGCTCCAGGTATAGGGGGCTGTCCCGCCAGTAGCAGCCATTGTAGCGCTGTAACTTGTCCCTTTGACCCCGCTTGGCAAAGATGGGGTTGTGATATTTAGATCGCTAGTGGTCGATGGCACTATGACTTTTATGTGCCGCACGTTCCAGTCCGAAGTATAGACTCCCATCATCACGCCAACCCAAAACTCGCCAGACGTGCTTGGCGTAATGGATAGTATGCCTGTATCTTTATCTATGGCTCTAACTATCTCGCTTGAAGTGACCGTTTTAGAGTCTGGGTAACTATGTAAATCGGTCGTAATTGAATATGGCGGGGTTGCCCCTGTAATATTTAACTGATATGTCGTAGTTTGTCCCAGTGGTGCTATTATCTCTGGAACATAGGCAATATTGGGGCGAGAACTGTCAAATGGCGGATTTTCATGACCTTTGTCAATAGCCAGAAGCTGCAGAGAGCGATAAGCGTTCAGGACCCCGTAGCCTGACTGCACATCCCATCCTGGCCAATAAAGATCAACTGCGCCTTCTTCGAGATAATCTTGCACCTGTTTGTTGGTTAGTGTTGGATCATAAGACCATAGTAGCCCAGCTACTGCCGCTACTTGCGGGGTTGAGAACGATGTGCCACCAGCACTACCATAACCACCAGACCGTGTAGTCGTGTACCAGCCACCGGTTCCCATAATATTAATCCCCTGTCCGAAACTGTGGCTAACAGTTCTGGAATATTGTGCAGACCCTACGCCGATTACGTTCGCATAGCGACCAGGATAACAAATGCCAGCTGCGCTTCCGTTGCATCCGCCGCTTCCTTGACCACCTTCGTTTCCTGCCGCCGCGACGAGTATAGCGCCCTTGCTATAGGCGTAATCGACAGCGTTCCTTTCGGTAACACTGTCCGAGCTGCCACCGAGGCTCATACTTATGATTTTTGCACCATTGTCAACAGCATAGGTAATGCCTCTTGCTACGGCTGCGGTCGATATTGAATTGTTGGCGTCGGCGCATTTGATTGGCATTATACCGACACCCCACGCTACACCAACAGTTCCCCGACCGTTGTTGCCTACTGCACCTACGGTGCCCATAACTTGCGTGCCATGACCATGAGTGTCGGTTACGTCTGTGGTACCAGTGACTGCATTGTAAGGTTTGACTATATTGCTCTGATTGATATCGAGATGGTTGTAATAAAACCCAGTATCGATGATAGCTACTACAATATTTGAGTCGCCTATAGTGTAATCCCATGCTCTCGGCAACCCTAAATATTCTGCTGAGAATCTATTCGACGACCAGTTTGGATCATTTGGTATGACTTCTAGTAACCTTCTCTCATAATTGGGCTCAACCAGTTCAACATCAGGGTCATTACTGTAGATTTCTATCATTTCTTCTATGGTTTTGTCTTTGGGTATCCTGAGCTCTTTGGTGCGTAATGGTTTAATGTCGGTTACTTCAGTCGATCGAGTTCGACTATTGATACTCTTTATTCTGTCTTCCGAAACACCTTCTCTATATTTTACAATTATGGTATCTGAGGAATAGCCCCGATCAAAACTAGCCGCTTGTACGGTTGGTTGGTTGTTGAACCCGTTGAAGGCAAATAGGCCGAGAAGGATGGTTAGAGTGCTAAGAGTTAGTAGCGATAGTCTTGTTCTCTTTTGGAATTTTTTGTTGTGATTAAAAAGCAATGATCTTAATTTAGAAAAAGTGGAATGATGGATATGCACCTTACATTTCCCATTCTCTCGCAAATTGTTTTTAAATATTTATTTTTATGCTCTACTGCCTTTGAGTATAAGCAGAGTTGACGGAAAAGTCAACCCTGCTTTAGTCCTCGGTATCTAGGAATGCGCCGGTTTGACGGCACCAGAGTTTGGCGTACTCGCCGTCGTTGTCGATTAGCTGTTTATGTGTGCCCTGCTCGATGATTTTGCCGTCTTTGAGAACGACAATTTTGTCGAGCGCTGCAACGGTGGAGAGGCGGTGAGCGATGACCAGCGAGGTGCGATCTTTCATTAGCTGCCGGAGAGCGCCTTGGATGAGCGCTTCGGATTCGCTGTCGAGTGCAGAGGTGGCTTCGTCTAATACGAGGATTGGAGCGTCTTTGAGGATAGCGCGAGCAATGGCGACACGTTGACGTTGCCCACCGGAGAGTTTGACGCCGCGTTCACCGACGAGGGTATCGTAGCCGTTAGGCAGATCTTTGATAAATTCATCGGCATTGGCAAGTTCGGCAGCACGTTTGATCTGAGCGGGAGTGGCTTCTGGTTTGGCGTAGGCAATGTTTTCGGCGATAGTGCGGTGGAAGAGCGCGGTTTCTTGAGGAACGTAGGCAATGTTCTCGCGCAATGAAACTTGGGTGACATCGCGGATGTCGGCACCGTCAATGGTGATAGATCCGCTGTCTACGTCGGCAAAGCGAAGCAGCAATCTGGTAAGGGTAGTCTTGCCGGAACCGCTGACGCCGACTAGGCCAATACGTTGGCCGGGCTTGATAATAAGACTGAAGTTTTCGAAAATGGCTTCTTTGGCGTCGGAGTGACGGAAGGAGACATCGTTAAACTCGACGAGGCCTTTTTTAACCTTTAGCTCGGCGGCATCAGAAGCGTCTTTGACCAGGTCGACTTCGTCGAGGATTTTGGTCATATCATAGGCATCGCCGAAAGCGCGGTTAAAATCTTTGAAAACGTGATTGATGTCCCAGAGATTGCTGAGGACTTGTTGAGAATAAGTGACGATGAGGACCATGGTAGCTACAGAAATTCCGAACATGGCTGGTCCGCCGACCAAGAAAAAGATGAGAGCGGCGGTTATGCCGACGCTAACGAAGCTGAACATAATATCGCGGACGATGGTGCTGCGCAGGAGGGCCATGCCGGCATTGAAAGATGAGCGTTGAAAGTTGGCATAGCGGCGGCGTTCGTGGGCTTCGCGGCCATAGCTTTTAACCGAAAGGATATTAGTGATGCTGTCGGCGAGCTGGCCGGTTTGCCGAGTTTGAGCAGAGGCTTCTTCTTCGTTGAGATAAGAGATACGTTTGAAGGTAACGCCGGCAATACTAGTGTAGATAATAATGAAGGCGGCGAGGAAGATGGCGAAGAGCGGCGCTAGCGGCCAGAGGATGATGAAGATAAAAATGATGGAACAGACGAGGGGGAAGGCGTTCCAAATAAAACTGTCGACAAAGCGTTCGAAGCCGCCAATGAATTTATTGGTTTGCGAGACTAATGAACCGCCGAAACGATCATTGTGGAACTGCATAGTTTGGGTGGAAAGAGTGGTAAAGCAGGTGGCGGCCAAGTTGTACATGGCTTTGAGCTCCATTTTCCAACAGAAGTAGAGGCGAAGTTTTTCTAGCACAGTGGCCGAAAGAAGATAAACGCCTAGAAAGATGAGGGCCTCTGGCATAAGGGTGGCGAACAGTTGGTCGTTGGGGATCTCGCCAGAGCTGACTTTGCCGATGATATTGGCAAGGATGAGCGGAGCGAGGGCACTCCTAATAAAGATCACCATTGGGGTAGTGATGAGCATGCCAGCTGACCACCACTTGTAGCGGCGGACTTCCTGCAGAAAATAGTGGAGCGTGCGAAAAGCAACGCCTTTGGTTCGTTTGGTTTTCATACCTCTTCTATAACACCACGGATTCATAATAATTGCAAGCATTTTAAAACTATATACCTTATGTTATACTGAAAGCTCATGAGCGAGGTATTAGTAGTCGGCAACGTGACGAAGGACGTTTACCTGCGATTAGATAATCGTCTGAATAAGTTTGAGGTGGACGGGGAGGGTGTAACGTGGTTGGACTTGGCATTTGATGGATCTTCGCATCAGTTTTATGCACGACATTCTGTGTTTGGCGGGGCGGCGGTAACGCTGGAGGTGTTGTCGAGGTTCGGAATTACAGCGAAGATCGCCGGGAATAAGATGGGATTTGCAAATGGACAATTGACGGAAGCAACAGATGCGATCCCAGAGATTTATCGCTATATTCTGTCCCAAGATGACAATATAACTTATTTTGGCCCGAGCCAACAAAGGGCGGCAAAATGGCAACCGCCTTCTGACGGTATTGATTGGGTTTTTATTGACCGTTCGGCTTGCGTGTCGCGGGAGCTGGCGGAGGAGATTTTGAGCTACTTGGAATCAGCTCCGAATATTAAACTGGCATTTTTCGCTTGCAAACGAGCGCAAATGGCGGCTGGCGAAGTGCATATGTGCAAGCTAAAAGAGCGTGCAGATTTGATTTTTACTGAGGTAAAAAATGCGGCGGATTGTTCGGAGAAATGCATATGCATTGGGAGAGATTATATTCAGTTTGGTAATGAGCGGGTGGACTGGTCGCTGCAAGAGCGTCAAGATATGATGACGCATTTGACGACCGATTCAATCATTGCGGCAAGTATTCTGGGAGCGACGGTACTGGGAAAATCGGCTGGGGAATCGCTGCTACTGGCGCGAGCAAACGTGGAAAACGCTAATTTGGACGGGGCATTAAATCTAAACAGATTGGAGGAGATGGTCGTGGGAGAAAATTATAGGGTGGGAAAAGTAGAAAAAAAGGAGGAACAAAATGATTAGTTTTAAAGAATTGGGGTTAGTCAACACCAAGGAAATGTTTGCTAAGGCTGTGGATGGAGGGTACGCAATACCTGGCTACAATTTTAATAATATGGAGCAGCTGCAGGCGATCATCCAGGCATGTGCGGAGACTAAATCGCCGGTGATCTTGCAGGTATCGGCGGGAGCGCGAAAATACGCCAATCAGACGATGCTGCGTTATATGGCGCAGGGTGCGGTGCAATATGCCAAAGAATTAGGAGCGGAGATACCAATTGCGCTACATTTGGACCACGGTGACAGTTTTGAGCTATGTAAGAGTTGTATTGAATACGGTTTTTCATCGGTGATGATTGATGGCTCTCACCTGCCTTATGAAGAAAATGTGGTTTTGACTAAGCAGGTAGTAGATTACGCTCACCAATACGATGTGGTGGTGGAGGGCGAGTTGGGCGTATTGGCGGGGGTAGAGGATGATGTTTCGGCGGAAGCGCATACTTATACGCGTCCGGAGGAGGTCGAGGATTTCGTGAAGAAGACTGGCGTGGACAGTTTGGCGATTTCGATTGGCACCTCGCATGGTGCTTATAAGTTTAAGCCAGGTCAAAAACCGGAGATTCGGTTGGATATTTTGTCGGAGATTGAAAAGCGGATTCCAGGTTTCCCGATTGTGCTGCATGGTTCGTCTTCAGTGCCGCAAGATTTGATTAAGATGATCAATGAATATGGCGGCAAGATGGAAGAAGCAATCGGCATACCGGAAGATCAGTTGCGCAAGGCGGCAAAGTCAGCGGTATGCAAGATAAATATTGATTCAGATGGACGTTTGGCAATGACGGCGGCAATTCGCAAAGAATTGGCAGAGCATCCGGAAGAGTTCGATCCGCGCAAGTATTTGGGTCCGGCAAGAGAGTTATTGCGGGCGCTGTATGAGCGTAAGAATATTGAGGTTCTGGGGTCAGCCGACAAAGCTTAGGCATGAAAAAGTCCTGCTGGTGTAGCAGGACTGTGCGCAACGATTGCGCTTTAGGAAGTGTGAGCATTGGGGTCCAATAAGATTGGGTAGTTTGTTTTGCGTTCTCGGCAGGAATTAGCCATAAACTTGGTAAGATTTTCGCTGCCTTCATCGGCGACAATGATGAGTTCGTCGACGGGCACCTGTTTGATGCGAAAACCGGTTTTAAACTTGTAGCCAATTTCGTATTCTTCTTCGACTTCTCCATAACCGCGAGTGTAGATTTCTTCGGCCAACATCATGGCTTTGAAACGACGACTGCCGTTGATAGCCATGCCAAATGCCCAGCCCAGAATCAAGAACATAGCGCTGGGGAATAGGGCAATTTTTGCGGACAGTTGAAATTCGACGCCGAACATGGATCTAACAAACTGGGCGATCATGTAGTATAGGAAAAGTACGATGACGAAGAAAAAGACTGGATTGTAGCGGCTACTGAAAACCTTGTATTCCTGCTCTGTTCGGGTTGTGCCGCGAATTTTGTGACGGATAACCAGGACTTGCAGATTGTAGGTGCGCGTGGAAACGTAGGCACAGACTGCGAGAAATAGGCAGAGAGTTAATGCGGATACGGTCTGAAAAACTAATGCTTCAGACATTAAGCCACCTCCTTTGTAATGTGCTTGGCAATACCAAGTACGGTATATTATACCATACTAGATATTATAAAGCAAGAATTACTCGACCTTGGTTTCTTCGGCGGGAGTGGCGGTTTCAGTTTCAGGAGCTGGAGTTTCAGCGGCGGGTTCGGCAGAAGCAGCAGCTTCAGCGGCGGCAGCTTCGGCAGCAGCTTTGGCTTCGGCCTCACGCTGGGCGGCTTCGATGGCTGGGTCGTAAACGGTAACAATGGTGGTTTCGGGATCGAGTTCTTTATCGGCAAGTTCGACACCTTTTGGAAGTTTGAGGTCGGCGATAGAGAGAACGTCTTCGGCAGTAGCCAGATTGCCAGCGTCTAATTGTAGACCGGATGGAAGATCGGCTGGCTTGGCTTTGACATCGATTTCTTCCAAAACCTGAAGGAAAGCGAGATGGATCTTGTTAGCTTCGGATTGTTCGAAATTCACAATGATAATAGGCGTGGTAGCCTCAACGATTTCGTCAGCAGAGATGGCTTGGAATTCGATATTGCGAATAGTGCGCTTGACCGGATCAATATCAACGTCCTTGACTAGGGCCATTTGCGGTTTGCCGTCAATGTCTAGATCGATGGGAGAGTGATAGCCAGCACGGAGGAGGACTTTTTCGGTGATATTGTAAGGGGAAGCGGTCAAAATCGGATCCTGCTCGCCACCATAAACGACGGAGGGGATTTGGCCTTCGGCGCGTAATTTCTTTAATTTTTTGCCAGTTAATTGGCGCTTGCCAAGTTGTAGTTTTTCTTCGCTCATATAGTTCCTGTTATTTGCTCTTGAGAAGATATTATGCTAATCTGGAGATAAAATCAAGCATGAGCGTATTGTACGCGAGGGAGAAATATGGAAACCGGAGAGGTGAGTAAAAAAATGGGGAAGACGCCTAGTCGTGGGCGGTGTTTTATATTACGGTACTTGCTGTCGTTAATTTTCGGTTGGCTGTTTGTTGTCACGCTGATTGGAACAATTAGCATTGTACTGGACAACATAATGAACGGGGGCGGGAGTAGTGCGTATTATATGGGTGGGTCTTATGCCTTATTGCTGACGGTTTTAGTGGTATTTGGGGTAGCGCATTTGGCGATGGCGTTTTCAGTAGATAAAAAGATTGCATTGGACGAAAAGGCAGAAAAGTATACAAAGGTATTTGGTACGATTTTCAATGTCGGCTTGGTAGGTATAGCGACGGGCTTTGTAGTGATGATGTTATATCCATTGTTTGGCGCAGTGACTGGTTTGACGGACATGGAATGCAAGGAAGCTTGGCAAATGGTAATAATGGGGCTAATTGCGATAGTTTTGTTGGCAGATATGGTGCGTTATCAAACACGGGCGCTAGTGAAACTGCCAAGATGGGTATATACGGTGACGATGGGGGCCGTAACATTGTTGGTGATAATATTATTCTTGATTTTCCCGGCTGGAGAAATTCGTGGGGCGGTAAAAGATCAAAAGATTATCAATGATCTGAGTTTGATCGAGAGCAAGATTGATAATTATGTGAGCGAAAACAATAGACTGCCGAAGGGCTTGGATGTCTTGGATTTGCAGGATTTGAACAGAAATGTGCGTGACTATGAGTTCAAAGCGGGCGACAAGTCTAGCTATTATTACTTTAACTACACGCTTTGCACGGATGGATTCGTGACTGACCAATCAGGTAGTGCAGCGACACCTTTTGATGATGATTTATGGGGAGTTGGGATATCTGATATTGTGACAGCACGGGACTTTTGGTCGCATACGAAGGGGTATAACTGTTTTGATTTGCAGGTTTATGGCGGCGGTTATTACAATGATTACGAGGATTGTGATTATTATAAAGATTGCGTAGAGGTTGATGATGACTATGACTACGATATGGATATCTATTTGTAGTTAAGATCGGGAAAGAAGGTGGGGACGGAGATGGTCGAGCAGATAAAATGATCCTGTGATGATGACTTGTTCGGTGGACTGTTTGATGGCGGCTTGGAGGGCAGCTGGGGGGTCGTCGATATATTCGCAAGTTGTGAAACCGGCGGTTTTGGCGGCGGAGACTAAAGAATCAGCGTCGATGGAAGAGCGTTTGTGGGTTTCGAGACTTTCGTTGTGGAAGCTGGTGAGGATGAGCTGGTCAGAAATCTGGCGCAGGATATTCATGCTGTCCTGAAGGGTGGCTAATTTGTTGCTGCCGAGTGTGGCGACGAGAGTGCGCGAACTGCTGGGGTATCTTTGGTTGAGATATTTGACGAAGGCTTGGAGTTTTTGGGGGTTGTGCGAGCCATCCATGATGATGGTTTTGCCTTGATATTTGATCTGCTCTGCTCTGGCAGGAATTTGGATGGATCGAGCTTGCTTGGTCTGCATTGGGGTGAGGGGAGGTTTGTGGTCGCGTTGCAGTAAGAACTCAACAGTGGCTTTGCTGAGATTGAAGTTGCGGACCATGAAATTTTTGGTGACGTTTTCGATAACGTGCAAGCCGCCATGCATTTGTTCAGTGCGAGCTTTGATGGAAGCCATAATTTCTGGACTTTGCGGATACATGAAGGTAGTGTTGCCTTCGTGGATGATGCCGGCTTTTTCTTTGGCGATGGCGGCGAGATTTTCGCCTAAAATTTCGGTATGGTCGTAGCCAATGTCGGTGATGATGTTGATCTTGTCTGAGCCTCTGGCGATATTGGAGCCGTCCCACAGGCCGCCGAGACCGGTTTCGATGACGGCATAATCGAGCTTCATTTTGGCGAAGAGCCAGTAGGCGAAGGCCATGTAAAATTCGAAGTATGAAGGTTCGACGCCAGTTTCTTGCACAATGGCAAAGAATTCTTCCATTTGAGCAACCCATTTATCTTCGGGAAGAGGCGCGAGATTGATGATGGCGCGTTCGCGGACGCTGTCGACGTGCGGAGAAACAGTGAGACCGGTGGTGAAGCCGGCGGATTGAAGTAGAGAGGCAGCAAAGTAGCAGGTGGAGGTTTTGCCGCTGGTGCCAGCGACATGGATGATTTTGAGTTGTTTTTCGGGGTTGCCGAGGGCGTTTACTAGATCTTGCATGCGGGCGAGCATGTTTTCGCCGTGGTAGACGACGTCGGTATCGTTGAGAAATTGATTGATTTGGTCTTCTAGCTCGGTAAATTTGCTCATGGGGTTATATTATAACATTTTTTCTTGAGATGGGAAAAACGACTCCGGAGAGCCGACGGTTAAGTTAACCCTTGAATGTGTATCCGCGAGCTTCGCATGCTTTTTTGTCGGCACGGATTTCTTGGTGTATCCTCTTTTTTGTTTCGGCGAGTTTTGAATTATCTGGTCGGACTGCGCCTGTACCGGAACCAATTTCGAATACTGTTACGCTAGTTACACTACCATCAACGCCTTCTTCTGGAGTTTGCAGGCGGCTGGAGATTTGCCCTAACGCTAAATTATACCCTATCTGGATAGACGGGAATTTAAAATCTGGATCAGTTTGATGTTTTTGTAGCAAATCAACAGAGGTACCGTTTTTCAAATCAATTAGTAGACCCTCCGCAATGATGTATTCGTTGTCAATCGTGTCGATTTTGGTCACTATGTTTTCTCTTCCGGCTCTCCTGTCGCCAGCTAAAAAGACGTCTACTGTCTGGCTGGTTTTGCCAAGCTCTATGGTGTCACGAAATCTGTTAAACGTTACGTCGCCGTATTTGTTCACTTCATATGGCGGCCGAATTTCGCGATTATCCACATTGCTCTGCGCCTCTTGTGGTTGTGGAATTTCTTCGATGGACGAAACTTTGTCGCCAAAATGTTTTGATAGGATGTTGTATTCGGAGTTGGGATTGCCAAATGAAAACTCAAATACTGTGTCGCCCTGTTTCGGCTCAGTGCTAACGAAAACTGGAGTTTCTGATTCTTTGCCTGTTGCCTTGTCTATGATTGCAATAGCCAGATATTTGGGGTTTTTAATCTGGCTTTTGTCTCTTATGATGTCGCGAGAGTTGCTTATTGGTTTGCCTGCTTCATCAAACTCTGGCTGCACGAGGATGGGCGTGAACTCTTTGTTTTGACCGTTCATTTTCATACCTAGCTCTTGCGCTTCTTTTGTATGGATAGTGTCAAATACTTCGCCTTTGTAATTTTTAATTTCACGTTCCGGGAAGTATGTTTCGGAGTTTATGAACAGAGTCAGATCTTCATGGTAAGTTTCACCGTTATATTTATGGCGAATAAAAGTACCATCTGGCTGTTTGATATATTCAGATCCCCTTTCCGTCTTGAAGCTTTTGATGTGCGGCGTAAAATCTGACTTATCAGATGGATTTGGCTCTGAGGGCACAAAATCTTCCATGATGGAATTATTATATCAAAGAATTTGTTTGAGGTATTTGCCGGTGGCGGATTTGGGGTTTTTGGCGACTTCTTCCGGGGTGCCGGTGGCTATAATATTGCCGCCGTGCTGGCCGCCTTCCGGACCCATGTCGATAATATGGTCAGCACATTTGATGACGTTGAGGTTGTGTTCGATGATGATCATAGAATTACCTCCGGAGACAAGCTTGTCGAGAATTTTCATGAGGCGTTTGACGTCGTGGGTATGGAGGCCGGTGGTGGGTTCGTCGAGGATATAGAGGGTACGGCCGGTGCTGCGTCTTGATAATTCCGTGGCAAGTTTGATGCGCTGAGCTTCGCCGCCAGAGAAAGTAGTGGCGGGCTGACCAAGATGGACGTAGCCGAGACCAACTTCTTTGAGGGTTTTTAGTTTGTTGCTGATGCTAGGCAAGTTCTCGAAGAAATCGGCAGCCTCGTCGATGGTCATTTGTAAGATATCGGAGATGGTTTTGCCTTTGTATTTGACTTCGAGGGCTTCGCGATTGTAGCGTTTGCCGTGGCAAACGTCGCAAGTGACGAAAACGTCGGGGAGGAAGTGCATTTCGATTTTGATAACGCCGTCGCCCTGACAATGTTCGCAACGGCCGCCCTTGACGTTGAAGGAGAATCGGCCGGGTTTGTAGCCGCGGACTTGAGCTTCGGGTTGGTTGGCAAAAAGATCGCGGATGGGACCGAAGACGCCGGTGTAGGTGGCGGGGTTGGAACGCGGGGTACGGCCGATGGGTGATTGGTCGATGACGATGACTTTATCAAGGTCTTTGATGCCGTCGATACGCTCATGGAGACCGGGTACGGTTTGAGCGCGGTGGAGGCGAGCTTGGAGTTCGTTGGCGATAATATTGTTGACGAGGGTAGATTTGCCGGAACCAGAGACGCCGGAAACAACGGTGAGGAGGCCAAGCGGGAATTTGACGGTGATATCTTTGAGGTTATTTTCGCGGGCGCCAACGACAGTTAGGAATTTATCGGATGGCTTGCGGCGTTTTTTGGGCGTGGGAAATTTTTCTTTGCCGGATAAATAGCGACCGGTGATGGAGTTCTCATTTTTGGCAACTTCTTTGGGTGTGCCGGTGGCAACCACTTCCCCGCCCTTGATGCCAGCGCCGGGACCGATGTCGACAAGGTAATCTGACTGCTTGATGGTGTCTTCGTCATGCTCGACAACGATGACAGTGTTTTTGAGATCACGGAGATGTTTTAGGGTGTTAATGAGTTTGTTGTTGTCGCGCTGGTGGAGACCAATGGAGGGTTCGTCCAAAACGTAGAGGACGCCTTGAAGACCGCTACCAATTTGGGTGGCGAGACGGATGCGCTGGGCTTCACCACCAGATAGAGTATTAGCGCTGCGGCCAAGTTCAAGGTAATTTAGGCCGACAGCTTGCATGAAACCAACGCGAGCTTTGATTTCCTTGATGATGGGGCGGGCAATAAGCTCTTCGTTTTCGGTTAGCTCCAAGCTACTGTTGAGCAGTTCGAGTGCTTCGTCAACATCCATGGCGCAGATGTCCATGATGTTGAGGCCGTGAATCGTGACAGCAAGGACGGATGGGCGAAGACGGGCGCCGAGACAAGTCTGGCACTGGCGTTCGCGCATGAAACGTTCGATATCTTTGCGGATAAAATCACTATCGGTTTCTTTGTGGCGACGCTCGAGAGTAGGAATAACACCTTCGTAGGTGGTTTGGTATTCATAACCGTTGCTGAGTTTGACTTTGTATTTGTCTGAGTCCGTGCCATAAAGGATTTTATGGATGGCGTCTTCGGATAAGTCGCGAACTGGTACGTGGACGGAAAAGCCATGTCGGGCGCCGACGGCGGTGAGGCGTTTGAGCCACCAGCTTTCTTGATTGACGCGGTTGTATGGTCGGATAGCGCCCTCGGCGATGGTGAGGTTGGGATTAAAGATAAGTTCGGGGTCAATTTCCATGCGATTGCCCAGACCAGTGCAAGTGGGACAGGCGCCTTGGGGAGCATTGAAGGAGAATAATCTTGGTTCTAGTTCCGGGATGAGCTCATCCGGATGGTCGGGGCAAGCATAGCGTTGGGAGAAAGTGATGACGTTTTCTTCTTTGGTGTTGATGTTGTTTTGGCCGAGCGCAGTGTTGTTGTCAGTAATTTGGAGGATTTGAATAATGCCCTGTCCAATTTCTAAGGCTTGCTCGACAGATTGGCTAATGCGAGAAAGCAAGTCTTTGCTCATAACAAAACGGTCAACCACGATCTCGATGTCGTGGCGGAGATTTTTGTCGAGTTCGGGGAATTCATCTAAAGCATAGACAATGCCGTCGACCCGAGCGCGAGAAAAACCTTTAGTAAGATATTGGTCAGGGACGTGGGCGAAAGTGCCTTTTTTGTGAGTAACGATAGGGGCGAGGAGCATGAGTTTGCTGGTTTCGGGCAGTTTCATGACTTCGTCAATGATGTCTTGTACGGTGCGCTTTTCGACCTGCCGGTGGTCGATAGGACAATGGGGCACGCCGATGCGGGCGAATAGAAGACGCAAATAATCATAGATTTCGGTGACGGTGGCAACGGTAGAACGGGGGTTTCGGCTGGTGGATTTTTGATCGATGGAGATGGCTGGGGATAGGCCGGTGATCATATCGACATCAGGTTTGTCCATAATGCCGAGGAACATACGGGCGTAGCTGCTAAGGGATTCAACATAGCGACGTTGGCCTTCGGCATAGATGGTGTCAAAGGCTAGCGACGATTTGCCGGAACCGGACAGCCCAGTGATGACGACTAATTTGTCGCGCGGGATATCGAGGTCGATGCTCTTGAGGTTGTTGGCCCGAGCACCGCGAATTTTAATATAATCCTGACTACCGTCCATAAACCGCTAGATTATACTCCAAAATAAGGGAAAAATCAATACTCTAGGCCCAATAATAGGAGCGGCCGTTTTCGATTTTTTCGAGGATGCCGCCGTTTTTTTCGGTGATGCGGCGGGAGCCGATATTGTCGGCTCGGTTGGTGATGAGTACTTTGTCTTGTCCTAGGGATTTGACATATTCAATCAGGAGGCGCATGGCTTCGGTGCCGACGCTTTTGCCCCTAAAATCGCTGTGGATACCGATGCCGATATGGCCACCTTTGATTCGTAATTGATCATTTAGATAGTGGCGGGCTTTGCCAATGCCGGCAAGCTGCCCGTCATACAGAATCCAAAACATGGTTTCGGGGACACGATCTTCTGGGATGTTGATGCCATTTTCAAATTCAATGCGGCGTTTAATGTAATCTTGAAATCCGGAGGGATTTTCAATATCGAAACCTTTACCGGGACGGCTAAAGCCGTTCTCCTCGAGTGGGAAAGAGAGCAAAAAAGCTTGTTCCTTGTCACCATCGGTGACACTAACTTTACGAAGGGTAATCACAATTAAGCTCCGATGCGATCTTTGCGGCCGGTGCGGTGGGCATTGCGTTCGACGTATTCAATCATTTTGAGGGCAACGTTGCGACCGGTGACTTTTTCGATACCAAATCCAGGAGAAGCATTGACTTCGAGGACGAGTGGTCCACGATTGCTGCGCATGAGGTCGACGCCAGCAACGTGCAGACCCATAGATTTGGCGGCTTTGACAGCAACTTTTTCTTCTTCGGGCGTGAGTTTGATGGTGGTGCCCTGCCCACCTTTGTGGAGGTTGGAGCGGAATTCATCATCGAGCGATTGGCGTTTCATGCTGGCGACCACTTGAGAGCCGACGACAAAGGCGCGGATGTCAACTCCGGCGGATTCGGCAATAAATTCTTGGACAAGGATATTTACACCATCTTCGTTGGTGAGGTAAAAAGCCTGGAGGGCAGATTTGGCGGTGCGGCGGCTTTCGGCGAGAACAACGCCGTTACCGTGAGTGCCGCGAGCAAGCTTGATAATGCAAGGCAGACCAATTTCGTCAATCAGGACGTCAATATCGCCGGTGTTGCGGGAAATGAGGGTGCGCGGAGTGGCAACGTCGCTGCGGCTCATAATTTGGGCAGCGCGGAGTTTGTCGCGAACGCGGCTGATGGCGAGAGATCCGGTAAGGCAATAGTAGCCTTGTGTTTCGAACTGCCGCAAAATGGCAGTACCGTAGAAGGTCATGGAATTACTGATGCGGGGGATGACAGCATCAAAATGATCAACAGGCTTACCTTTATAGATGACTTTGCTGGCTTTGCCGTCGACGGAAATATAACAGTTCTTGTACTTAATAACTTTTACGGTGTGACCGCGCTTTTCGGCTTCTTCGACGAGGCGCTTAGTGGAATAGTTGGCATTACCATTACTTAAAATAGCGATTTTCATTTTGTACCATCCTTTTCTGTAGTTTTAGCATATTTTTGGTGAAATGCATACGGATTTTGCGCCAATTCCTTTTGCAGTTTTTTGGTGCGGGGATTTTTGGGGAAGCGCATGGTTTGGCGGTTGACATCAATGATAAATTTTCCAGCTAGAGTGCGTTTGCCCAGTAGGATGGGGAAATTTTGTTTGGAGCGGTTGGATAGACTAAAGAGAACGCGCATTCTGCGACCTTCGATTTTGATGGGGAGTTTGGTGCGGTAGCGGATTTGCTCCTGCCCCATAGCGCTGCGGACAACGGCGACATCGAAGTCGGTGCGTTTGATGATTTTGCCGCTATAAAATGGGGATTTGGGGCCGAATAGGGAGAATTTTAGGGTATTTTTTTTGTCAATCGAAATATGACTCGCCCAGATGGACGAAGCGTCTGCGCCGCTGTCAATTTTGGCTGGTACCTTTTTGCGCCCATAAATATTGACAAGCGCGCTATCACCAATAACGCTTTTTTCTTTCATCTTTCCATTATAGCACGGTTGATGGTTTTTGTCAACGTGCTACGCACTAGATAATCCTGCCTCGCTCGGAAAAGAAAGTAAACTTTCTTTTCGCTCGCTTCGTTGAATTATCAATAATGTTATAATATTAGGATGAATTTTAAGCTAGTTAGTCCGTACAATCCAACGGGCGATCAGCCAACGGCGATCGAGACCCTTTCTAAGGGGTTAAATTTGGGTTTGCGGGAGCAAACTTTGCTGGGCGTGACGGGTTCGGGCAAGACTTTTACGATGGCAAATTTGATTGCGGCAAAAAATGCGCCGACACTGGTGTTGGCGCACAATAAAACGCTGGCGGCGCAACTGTATTCGGAGTTTCGGGAGTTTTTTCCGGAAAATGAAGTGCATTATTTTGTGTCGTATTTTGATTATTACCAGCCGGAGGCGTATATCGCGTCGACGGATACTTATATTGAGAAGGATTCAGATATCAACGAGGAGATTGATCGGTTGCGACATGCGGCGACGGAAGCATTGTTGACGCGACGAGATACGATTATTGTGGCTTCGGTGTCTTGTATTTACGGCATTGGCGACCCGGATAATTATGCAGGGATGGCTTTAAAATTGAAGGCTGGAGAGGCGGTATCGCAGGACGAGGCGATTCGACAGTTGATCAATATTCAGTATCATCGTAATGATATCGCTTTTGAGCGGGGGAATTTCCGAGTGAAGGGCGACACGGTAGATTTGTTCCCGGCTTCGGGCGATCGGGGGTATAGGTTGGAGTTTGGATTTGATGGGTTAGAAAAGATTCGCGTAATTGATCCGCTGACGGCGGAAGTTTTGGCAGAGCCGGGGGAGATTGGGATATTCCCGAATACGCATTACGCGACGCCGAAGGAAGATTTGGAGCGGGCGCTTAAGTTGATTCGGGCGGAGTTTGAAGATCGACTGAAGTGGTTTAATCAGAATAATAAGTGGCTGGAGGCGCAAAGATTAGGGCAGCGGACGAAGTATGATTTGGAGATGTTGGAAGAAACCGGTTTTGTGAAAGGGATTGAAAATTATTCGCGGCATTTGGAAGGGCGGAAGGCAGGGGTGCCGCCGTCGACTTTGCTAGATTATTTCCCTGACGATTTTTTAATGTTGATTGATGAGTCGCATATGACATTACCACAGGTGCGGGGGATGCATAATGGCGACCGGGCGCGCAAGGAGGTGTTGGTGGAATATGGTTTTCGCTTGCCTTCGGCTCTAGATAATCGTCCGCTGACATTTGGCGAGTTTGAGCAGCATATTAACCAGGTAATTTATGTGTCGGCGACGCCGGGAGAATATGAGTTGAGCCGGACGCCGAAGCCGGCGGAGCAGGTGATTCGCCCGACGGGGCTACTGGATCCGGAAGTTGAAGTGCGAGGGACGGAAAACCAAATTGATGATTTGGTGGAGGAAATTGACAAACGGGTGGCGGAGGGCCAGCGGACTTTGGTGACGACATTGACGAAGCGGATGGCGGAAGATTTGTCGGCACATTTGCAGGATATTGGGCTGAAGGTGGCGTATATTCATAGCGATATTGATACTTTGGAGAGAGGGGATATTTTACGGGATTTGCGGACCGGGATTTATGATGTGTTGGTGGGAATTAATCTGTTGCGAGAGGGGTTGGATCTGCCGGAAGTGTCTTTGGTGGCGATTTTGGATGCAGATAAAGAAGGATTTTTGCGTTCGGAGTCGGCGTTGATTCAGACGATTGGGCGGGCGGCGCGACATGTGGATGGACGAGTGATTATGTATGCGGATAATATAACGGGGTCGATGGAGCGGGCGATTGACGAGACGAATCGGCGCCGTGAGATTCAGAAGAAATATAATGATGAAAATGGGATTACGCCGCAGTCGGTGGCGAAGGAAATTTCGCAGGGGTTACGGGCAATTATACCGGAGAAGGAAAAGGGCAAGCGGATTGATCTGCGGAAGATTCCGCGCGATGAGTATCCGACTTTGATTAAAGAACTAGAATCGCAGATGAAATTAGCGGCGGCGAATTTGGAGTTTGAGCGAGCGGCGGAATTGCGCGATCAGATTGAAGAGATCAAAAATTTTGGCAAGTAAAAACGACCGCCTAGTTTGAGTGGCGATCGTTTTAGTGGAGGTTATACTTGTTTTGGCAGCGGGCCGCGGTGATGTCCTCTGTAAAAAAAGGCGATGACGCCGTGTCCGACATGGGCGCCGATGACGTGACCGATGCGGTAATCGGGGCCGAAACTGACTTGAGCGTGTTTGAGAGCCGGACGGTTAAGGATGAGCTCGGCGCAATATGCGGCATCGTCTGGACAAGCGCCATGATGGATATTGATGATCCCGCTGGGATCTTCAATGTTGTTCTCGAGTTTGTCAACCATGGCGTTGAAGGTTTTCTTAGCGCCTCTTTCTTTGCTGGCCTGTTCAATGCGCCCCTCGTCGTCAATATACAGAAGGGGACGAAATTGAAGGATGTCGCCGATGACGGCGGTCCAATGGCCGATGCGTCCGCCGGCTTTCAAGTATTTGAGGCCGTTGACGCTAAAGTCGTGGATAACGTTCAGTTTGGTGGTTTCGATGTGGTTGATGACGGAATCGAGGCTCTCGCCAGCGAGGCGCATGTTGGCAACTTCGTTGGCTAAAAAACCGGCGCCGCCGCTGACGCAGTGGCTGTCCAGGCAGACGATTCTGCGCTTGGAGTATTTGTCGGCGAGTTCCATCTGCGCGATGAGACTGCTGTTGAACGTGGCTGACAAGGCGGAGTTGAGGCCGAAATACAGAACATCTTTTCCGCCGTCAAGGACGGGTTCGAAGGCCTCCATGAATTGGGCGGGATTAGCCGCCGCGGTCTTGGCCAGGTTGTCGAGACTAAGTTGGGCGTAGAATTCGTCGACATCATCGAGGTTACTCAGGATGGACTGTTCGAAATTGCAGCCGATGTTAACGCGCTGGATGTCCAAATTGGCGCAGTTTTCGGGCGTAATTTCGGACGAGTTGTCGGTGAAAAACACATACTCGGGCATGTTTGGTTCCTCCTTTTAATGTACTCAAAAAGCCACAAAAATTGGCTTTTCTGTAGGGTGGGTATATTATAGCATTTTTTGCGAGAAGTATCAATAGTGGTTGTGGGCGGGTTTAATTCCCTAACGCCGTAACAGTGAAGGAGGAGATAGCAGGAAGGTTAGATTGTTAGGACGATCAGATTTTCGATGTGGGGAGTGTGGGGAAAGAAGTTGAAGGGTTGGCAGAGTTTGATCTGATAAGTTGCAAGAAGCGGTTTGAGATCGCGGGCTTGGGTGATGGGGTTGCAGGAAAGGTAGATAATGGTCGGGGGTTTGACCTGCGCTATTTTTTCGATCAGTTTGGGGTCGCAACCGGCACGAGGGGGGTCAAGGATGACGGTGGCATCTGGGGTGATGTAGTCTAAAACGTCTTCGGACTTGGCGAGAACTGGGTTGAGATTTTCGGCGTCGCCGCAGTTCTTGCAGAGTTCCATATAGGTAGTCTCATTGACTTCAACGAGTGTGAGTTCGCGATTGTTGGCGACAGATAGACCAATAGTACCAACGCCGGCGTAAAGGTCGAGAACTTTGAGGGTGATGGTATGTTTTTGGATTTCCTTGAGGGCCATTTCGTAGACTGGGAGATTGATTTGGAAAAAGCCGTTGGGAGAATAAAAATATTGGTGGCCAAGGAGAGTATCGGTAAGCAGAGGCATGGCGGGGTGGGGTTTGTGGTTTTCAAATAGGGCGGAACTAATAATTCCCTGCTGGTTGCAACGGACAAGGAGCGATTGAAAGTCGCGGGCGGGTTTTTGTTCGGTGTTCAATTGCTCAACGATGCGCTGGGCGGTTTGGAAAACTTCGGAGCGCTCGATGGAAGAGCTGGTGATGGGAAGTTTACGATGGGTGCCGCGGGTGTGAAAAGCGAGTTCGATTTTATTGGTGTCGTTGTTCCAATAAAGCGAATATTCCATTTTATTGCGATAGAAATATTCTTTGAGGTCGGTGACGGTGGGTTTGATTTCTGGAAGATCAATTTGATTTTGATGGAAGCACTCGGCGACGAGGGCGGATTTTTGTTCAAGTTCGTAATCGTAATTCATAATTTGCCAAGGAGAGGTCGCTAAATAACAGAGGTCGCGGGGGTTGGACCTGCGCTCGGACTTTGTGAGAATTTTAGTGGCAATGCCTTCGCAAAAAGAGGATTTATTTTTGGTGATTTCAAATTCGACAGTTTCGCCGGGAAGGGCGCCCCAAACAAAGGCTTTTTTGCCTGAGCTGAGTGTGCCGAGACCCTGCCCGCCCGGAACTAGTTTGTCGATGGTTACGGTTTCCATAGTGTTATATAAAATGGTACGCCCGGCAGGATTCGAACCTGCGACCCCTTGGTTCGAAGCCAAGTACTCTAATCCACTGAGCTACGGGCGCAATGCTTATATTGTATCATGGTACGCCTGATAGGAGTCGAACCTACGACACCCAGCTCCGGAAGCTGGTGCTCTATCCACTGAGCTACAGGCGCATGGTATAATTATCGCATGAAGATACGCGAAAATGTAAAAATTTCGGAGTTAACAACTATGAGACTGGGGGGCGAGGCGAGGTATGTAATTGAGGTCGAAGAATTTGAAGATGTGCGAAATGCATATGCATTTGCGAAGGAACACGGAGTGGCGACGTACGTGCTGGGAGGGGGCTCGAACGTAATTGGCCGGGATGAGGGGTTTGATGGGGCAATTTTGGTGAATAAGTTGCGCGGGTTTGAAGATCTAGGCGAAGGACGGTTTAAGGGGTATGGTGGTGAAATTTTTGATGACTTTATCGAATTTACAGTGGAACGCGGATATTCGGGGATGGAGGCGATGAGTGCAGTGCCGGGAACTTTGGGGGCGGCGCCGGTGCAAAATGTAGGAGCCTATGGGCAAGAGATGTCTGGGGTGTTGGAATCAGTGGAGGCTTATGGTACGCAAGAAGATGGTGTTGTAAATTTTACAACAGATAAAATGAAATTGGGGTATCGGCAGAGTATTTTTAATTACGGCGCCGATGCGGGAAGGTATTTTATTATTTCGGTGACGGTGAAGTTGAAAAAAGACGAACTGAAGCCGCCGTTTTATACTTCCCTGCAGCAATATGTGGAAGACCACCATGTGACGGATTTTTCGCCAGCTTCGATTCGACGGATGGTGATGGATATTCGGGCTTATAAATTACCGGATCCTAGGCAAGAGGCGAGTGCGGGATCGTTTTTCAAAAATGTATATTTGAAACCAGAAGAAGTTGCGGAGATGGAAGCGAAGGGGGTTCCGGTGTGGCCGGGTGGGAAAGTGCCGGCGGGTTGGTTGATTGAAAATGCTGGATTGAAAGGCAAAGAGTTCTTTGGGTTTAAAGTTTCGGATAAGGCGGCGCTGATTTTGATCAATGAGAGTGCGAAAAGTTATGCGGATTTGGCGAAGGCGCGGCAGGCGATTGCGGATGCGGTGCGAGAGAAGTTTGGTTTGAGCTTGGAGCAGGAGCCGGTTGAGATAAGTAGTAATTGATGGTATAATTGTGCGATGAAAAAATTAAATGGGCAAGAGTTGGCGGACTATGTGAAAGGGCGGCAAGCTGGAGAAGCGCGGCGCTTGCGGGCTAGGGGCGTGCGGCCAAAATTGGTGATTTTTTATGATAATGATTCACCGGTGATTTTGAAATATGTGGCACTGAAAAAAGATTATGGAGCGGAAATTGGGGTTGATGTGGAGATCGTGAAGTTTTCGACTGAAGATGCTGAGGAACGGATGTTGGCGGCAGCGAAGGATCCGACGGTGCATGGGATGATTGTGCAGTTGCCATTGAAGGTGGTTGATAATGAGATTTTGACGCTGATTCCGCGCGAGAAAGACGTGGATGGGTTAAATGATGGATTTGATAGTGCGACAGCGGAAGCGATTAATTGGTTGCTGGGGGGACATAATATCGAACTGGCGGATAAACGGATTGCAATTGTAGGACAAGGTAAGTTGGTGGGCGGGCCGTTGATGAGGATGTGGGGAGATTCTGGTTATGATGTGACGGCTTTCCGTAAGGGCGATGATTTAAATAAGTTGCGAGATTTTGACTTGATTGTGAGCGGGACGGGAGTGCCGGGATTGATAAAATCGGAAATGGTGCAATCTGGTGCGGTAGTGGTGGATGCAGGTACGGCGAGTGAGGGCGAGACATTAGTGGGTGATAGCGAAGAAGCCTTGCGGGAACGCGAAGATGTAACGATGACGCTAAAAGTTGGGGGCGTGGGACCGCTGACGGTGACGGTGCTGTTTGAGCATGTGTTGAGAGCGGCTAGCTAGTATTACTGTTGACCAAATTTACGGCGAATTTCTGGATTATCATTTAGGAAACGATTGAGGTCGGCGTTGTCGGCTACTTGTATACGAGATTGGGGTGGATTGGCTTGAGCGGGGGGAGCGGCGGGTGGCGGGGTGGGTGGTTGTTGGACATTAAGTGTGGGGCCTTCGGACTGGATGGTAGTGGTTTGTTGTACGGCAGGAGCGCCGCCGGGACCAAGAAGAGCGTCTCTGACTTTGGGACTCATGGCAGCAACAATGGAAGCATTTTGGGCGTCTTTTAGACCAGCAATTGCTTCCGGACTAACCCACGACTTGAGGTTTTGCTCGCCAATTGAATTCATGGTGTCGGCACTGAGCTTGGCAACTTGTGCAGCATTCATGCTCTCGATAACACTTTGACCTTTATCGTGCATACCGGTAAGCATCTGGTTGAATTGATTAAGACTAGCTTCTTTGCCAATACCGGAAACTGCATTGCGCATCTGCTTTTCGCTAAAGGGCATTTGTCCTGATTCATAGGATGCTTTACCGTCTGCGCCTCTGGGCATTAAGCTATTGATGGCTTCGAGAGAAGTTTTGTCTTGAGTGGCGATAAGATCGTCGTTCTCCTTTTCTAGATCCTGGCGCATTAAGGTCTTGCCGGTGTCGGGGTTAACGTCGTTCGCGTAGCTTGCTAGCGACATATTATTACCAGATTTCATCTGTTTAGACCATCCCCAGAGATGTGCAGCCTCTTTTTTCTGCGTAATGAGAGAGTTAGATAGGCGATCTCGCATGCGCGCTGAAAGTTTTGAAGGATCGACACTGCCTAAAGCTCTGGTTATTTTGTCAAAATCGCCACGTGCAGCTAAATCGCCAATTGCTGCGTCCATCATATTAGCGTCGTTGCTTTTAAGCGCTCGAGTCAAACCAGCTTCAACATCTTCACCTGCTCCCATTTTTGCAAAGTTGTCGGAGTATGTCTTGGTGTTTTGAGAATCGTAAGTGTCCATGGCTTGAGAGCGTGACCTTTGTGCACTATTGGAATTTAGCAACATGGCACGGCCAAATTTACTTTGACCGAATTTAGATTTTCCCAGTTTGGATCCAGCTAGCTTATCGGCTGTAGCGCTCGTCCAGCGCGCTCCTTGTGCACGACCTGCCATTTGTTTGTTTTTATACCAATTGCTACCTCTGACTTGACCGGTAGCACGGCCTGTCAAAGATTTTCCTATGCCAGAAATCTTGGCACCCATGTTGCCCATGGCGGCGAAGGATGCTTTGAGCAAAGTGGGTAGGAAGAAGAGCGGGATGACTCCTAGGAGGAGGGCAATTAGCCCCATCCAGAAATCGTTGGCATTGGTAGCAAGCAAAATGCGCGATGCTAGACTAGCTCCGCCTATTAACAGGCCACAGAGTGGGAACAATAAAAGTAAGCCTTGAAATATTTTCAGCCATCTGTCAAATAATTTTTTGGTATTAGGGAGCATGTAGCAAACAATGGCTAGTGGTGCGATGACAGTTAGTATAACCACGCCAGCTTGGCGAGCACCTAGTAGTACAAAGACGAAGAAGATAGCAATGGCGGCGCTCAGCAACCCTAAAATCAATGGTAATAACACTGCTAGTCCAGCGTGAGCTACAAGAGCAATACCAGCACCTGTTAATAGGATAATTATCAAGACTGTTACGACATTTACGCCTGGGTCAAGTGCTCCGGCATAATCTCCGCCAGCGGTGGCGGGACTTACTCTGATGCCTTCGAATACTTGCTTAATCCCGAAGCCGATGATGTTGCTGATATCTACTGCGAGCTGGCAAATAAAGTATGATAGGTTGATTAAAATCGCTGTAATAATTAGCTTGGGGAGTATTTTCTTGATGCCGTAATTGTCAATTCCAATGCCGGTTAACTGCGAGAATATGACGACTAATAGCAAGATAATGAAAATAATGTTTGCGAAGGTTTGGAAGACTGTCCATGCTTGAAAAGTACCGTTAGAGGGGTCGCTATTGAAAAGCCGAGCGTCTACGCGCAAAAATGGGGTTAGTACTTCTTCGTAAAGTTTCCCGGCCATGTCGCCTAGTCCCATGAGAACTGGACATAGGATCCAGCCTAGTGCTCCGCCGCCGTCAAAGCAACTGGGATCACTAGCAGTAACGCCAGGATCTACATCTAAGATATTGTCGATGCCATCTAGTCCAAAATCAGGTGGGGTATAGCCATCTAAGTCGCTTACGCCATTACACTGGAAATTACTGTAGTCGTCGTTGTAGTTGTACAAGTGCGTACTACTGGGGCCGCGAGTACTAGTAATAAGACCGTTAACGCGCGTTGACTTTTCACTTAGAGTGTTTATACTAGTTTGCATATTAGTATTGTTGGTTTGCAATATATTGAGCCGGTTCTCTAATTCTTCCCTGAATCTTTCAAACCCTTGGGGATTGGCAGACAAATTTGTAAGGTCGGTCTGTATGGTATTTAGTACTGTGTTTTGGGTTGTAAAATCTTGGCGGAAATTTCCGGCCATAGTTCCTTCTGCGCCCGATATACTAGTTAAGGCCTCGGGGAGCAGTTGTAATATTTCGGATGCTTGCGTCAGCTCGTTCTCGGCGGCACGTCCTCCTCTGACGACATCGGATATAATCAGCGCTTGTTGGTAGTAGGCACTCGAAACGGCGTGAAGCGCTCTATAGGCTGCTACCACGCCTGTTAATATGGCTTTTTGGGTTGCAAACTGAGAGCGGCAATCAGCTATTTTATAATCAATCATTTCTTGATTGATCCATTTTTGGATATTTGCAGCCTGTATGTTAGTGGCAACTACTATAGTGTCACAATATACTTGGTAGCCGCCTGATCCTCCCATTGCCAATGAAATATTTCCATACCTCCTGCCAGTTTCCTGTTCTCTGAATACTCTGTAATATTGATCCGCTAATATGATATTATTGTTCCCATCGTTTTCTGGCTGCTTGATATTGTATACCTTGCCCTGAAGGTAGTCTTGGCTGGCTTGCTCTGCCGTGACTGTTTCTTGACCGCAAAAACTCTTGAAGTTATATAACAAATAGTAGTACAACATGCCATTGTCCGTGTAGCCTTCCCTCCAACGGTCTACTAGCATGGTGCCGTAACCACTGCTGGGTGCGAGCTGGGCATAGGGATTTCTTGCCTGGTAGGATCTGTATAGGTCTATGAGATATGTTCTTGACCAACTACCATTATTGCCGTTAAAATATCGATTTTGATCGTGATAGTCATTGCAACCATAGTCTAGCTTACTATAAGACGTGGTGAGCGTCCAAACATTAAAATGAGATTCATAGCGTGCTGATACGCCGCTTCTATTGTTGTCCCGATAGTCGCAAAAGATATTGTTGGCTCCGCCAACGTAATTGGCGAGAAGTTCAATAAGTTTATTGTTATCTCTGTTACACTTGACTTCATTGTTATCGTGAGCTGCAGGAGGGAGCCCGGTACCTTCTTGATTTAATCCAGCTAATCCTCCTCCTTTGAGAAGAACTTCCAAGAAAGAGTCATATATTGTTGTACCATTTAATGGGAACTTGGATATGTCGCCACTATTGGCTTTATAATCGTTCACTTGACCCCTTACGCTCATACAATAGTCAAAGGCGGCAAACAGCAGATCTACTGTTGCTGCTTCTTTCATCTGACCTAGGGATGTTTCGATTCTTCTGCCGATTTCCTCAGCAGTCTCGTCGGCGTGGGCCATATTTGGGAACTGTATAGTGATTATTAATAAACAAAGAACAAATATGAGTGTTTTGGAAAAAATCTTTTTAACTCGGGAAGTTTTCACTAGAAAATCTCTGTCCAAAAGGAGGATATTTCATTTTGCAGGGATTGGGTGTCGGTACTTAATGACCTAAATGTTTCACTTGAAAATATTGGAAGTGATTTCAATAATGTTCCATCTCGTTCGCTTGCGACTTTGTCTTGGTACTCTTGGTGCAACTGCTGGCATACTAGCCTGTCATCGTTGCCGAAGTTACAAGTGTTACTAACCGCTGACATTAATAGCCCGGTTTTTTGCTTGAGATACTCATTTAATATTTGGGCACTGCTTTGGATGTTTGCATCACCAGAATCGAGAAGACTTTGTGCCTTGGTGTTTGGTTTATAGTTTCTGACTGTAGCGAGGTCTTCAGAAGATAATGGCACGGAATTGTTGGTAGCTCGTGTTATATTGTGGATTAATGTCAGAAAGCCTTCACTAAAATCTTCAATCATGTCTAGTGCAGAGGTATGTCTGGTTAAAATATCGTCAATTTGCTCCATGATTTGCCTGAATCTAGAATTGATGTCGAGCGAAGCAGAAGTAATGCCGTCATACTGACTAATTTCGTCGTAAGTGTCTCTGGCGTTTTGAATAGCTGATCTGCTGTTCGGTATACTGATCAGAAGATCCTCTACGGATCCGCCGTTGGTTGATAGGATTTCTGTATTTTCGAGAGGTCGAAAAAGTTGCACCCTAATGCTGTCTAATCCGCTTGCGATCGTAGTGCTGTCTGTTTTGTTGTGAAGAAATAGAAAGTACATAATGACCGCGGCGGTAATGGCCGCAACTAATAAGATACCGGAGATGATGAGTAGGATTTTTTTGATTGAGGAACGAGGTTTATCCTGTTGCAATATGATGTCGCTGCCGATTGGGGCAACTGGGAAGACTGGGTCCGAAACAGGAGCTGGACCGCTAAAAACTGGATTATTACCCTCTTGCATATACTCATATTAGCATAAACATTTTAACGCAACAATGTTTTGTGGCAACAAAAATACCCCCTCAGGATAATCCTTTGGGGGTATTTTGTGCCACCGTGAAGCGGTCGCTAATTTAACTTAACTTTTTACGGCTGAGGATGTAGTACGTACCAGCTGTGATTAAGCTGCCAGCACCGATAACGGCACCAACCACAGAGGCTGGACCAGTTTCGGGGAGCTTAGGCGGGGTAGTAGTACAGGTTTTGGAGACATTGACAACGGCGGAATCTTGTTTGGTGTTGTTGCCACCGTTAATACCAATTTGTCCCCAGTTGGTCAAAGAGTTTGCACCACAGGCAAGATCGCGATCAACGACCTTTGCCGAGAAACGGACATAGGCATCACCGTTTGGATTATAGCCACCAATATTTACACCAACAGTGGTGATATTATCGCTGATCTTAAGACCGTTTGGATTATTGGTGTTATACAGCACGGTAGTACCGGCAATATAGTCCATATTCTTGGGCAGAATATCTTTAACCATGACGTTTGTCGAATTGACAGTACCAAGGTTGCGATAGTGAATTTGGTAGTTTACGATATCGCCAACGTTGGCGTTAACGGATTCTACCCATTCCTTGTCGCCGTCCTTGCGAACAGTTTTCTCAACGAGAAAACCAAGGTTCGTGTCAGTTGTGACAAAAGTAGGTTTGACCTCGATAGTCACGTAACCAGCATACTCAAAGCAGCCAGGCATATCACCGTTAAGTGAGTTATACCCAAGCCTAACGCCAGAGTTGGTTACGATATTGTCGCTAAGTCGTACGCCGCCATTGGCACCGATACCGTTGTTCTCAAAGAGAGCGGAACCGTTGACATATGACAGGTAAAAGTCTTGGCTAGATGTGAAGAACGCATTGTCCCAATAACGAGATGGGTTAGCGTTGCTAGAATCGATGAAGCCGTTGACTTCGATAGACCTACCAACAGTTGTAGGAACGTTAAACGTAGCTACAACGTCTCTGGCGATAGCATCCAGGCCTTTGGGCGAATTGTTATGGACATACATGCTGACAAGGTAGGTTTTCCCTGCTTGTACTTGCATGCTGTTATACCAAGTGTTGCCGAGGCCAGCGTTGACGCCAGTCTTTTCGCGGATACCGACGAAGCTTTTTTCATCGCCGATGTTTGGGTTATTTGAAATTGAGTTGAACGTAATTGTGTTTCCCAGGATACCATTGTTAATTTGATTAATGGTATAGCTAGGACGGCCACCGCCGTTGTCGCCCCAAGCGCTAACATTAGCGATTGGAATTGCGACCATGACGCCAGCAGCAGTCAAAACGGCAAGGCGTTTTGGCATAGCTTTGATGGCGCTAGTGAAGTTTTTAAGCATAAAATACTCCTTATTCTGGACTCTTGATGAGTCCGGGTTTATTAATAGTTTACTATTATTAATCCGCGAGGTCAGCCGTATTGTTAAAACTAATTACAGATCAGATCATTACTAGGTAAATTTGGATTTGGGGAGGCCTAATGAAAGGCCTCCCCTTAAAGAACATAGGACTTTTAACCCGGAGGAAGCGTTAGACTTCCATTGCCGTTGCCGTCTTCGGGAGGTTGAACGGGAATATTGTCCGTAGGCGGAGGAGATGTGTTATCCTGACGCGGGGTTTCTGTGGGCTGCGGAGGTTGAGTAGTCTGAGGTCTTGGTCTAACCGTAACGCTGATTCGAACTTCTACAGATGACGGAACCCATGCGGGTCCATTTTGATTGAGCGCCTGGAGCGTAATAGTGTATGTCCCAGGCGACCCGCCATCGTAGTTGCCCCAACTTTTTATGCTGAGACTGCCATATGCCGTATTGCCGTTAGTAGCGTAATAAGTTACCGATATCGGTAACGGTACGCTGCCGGCAGCAGTGCCGTAGTCCACGTAGACAGATGCGCCGCTGTTACCGTAGTTTACGGTATAGTAGCTGTACTGAGTAACGGGTGGCTTGGGCGGCTGCGTGGGCTGGTATGCGTCAGGAGGCCTTGTGCCACCACCAACGTCGCCGTTATCGTTGTGTACGGGATCCTCGTAGGGATCCTTGGTCGGCTGAGGCGTTGTCGTTGGCGGCGGGGTCGTCGTTGGCGGCGGATCTGTTGGCGGCGGGGTCGTCGTTGGCGGCGGATCTGTTGGCGGCGGGGTCGTCGTTGGCGGCGGATCTGTCGGTCCAGGCGGTTTCCAATATGGAATCTTAAATGGCTGATAGCCACAATTCATACGGAATTCCACTGTGCCATATTTCGTCCTGAAGACGATGGCCCAACCTCTGGTACTGTTGGTATCGCGAACGATGACCGAAGGCTTATCACCTTCCAGTTCATTACTTTTCATATACATCTGGGATGTGTATGAGCCAGTAATTTCTTCGATGTCGACGGTAGCCTCAGTGGTAAGATATTGATAAATCTTTGCGACAGTAGTTTCCCACTGATCGGGATGAGCCAAGAAGCGCAAATGCGCTGCGTCGGCTCGTTGTTCCACTGATAGTCTGGCTTCGGGCTGAAGGAGAACTTCTGGTAGATCCAGAGCGTTATCCATGTGCAACGCAACGGCTGCACACAGAGCGGGGTCTCCACCGAAAATACCGGCAGCTTCAGCTTCCTCTATTGACTCGAAAGTCACTGTCTCGAAGCCGGCAGCCGTGTAGATGGTGGTCCTGACGGTTCCATCTTCTTTAGAAACAAATACCGGAGTAATGCTCTTGAAGAAGTCGTCGAAAGTCCACCTTGGCAGCCTTTCGCTTGAAGGAAATGCCTTGTACGGCGAATCGACGGCGTTGATCGCGTCTTGACCTAAGTCATAGCGATTGGGGCCGAAGTTGTTGTTCTCAACGTCATTGCTATAGTAATGCACCAGCAGCTCTTCTTCGCTCTCCGATGGAGGGAAGATGATGTCTGGATTGATTACGAGCATTAACGTTGCGCCCAAGAGCAGGATGGCGGCAAGAATAAAGCTCACCGCTGCACCCAAAGATTTTTGCCTTACAGTGAGCAATGTGCTCACCTCCTTTCTTTGTTAGGCGGACTCTGTTTCGTTGTTGTCGTCTGACTTGGGTTGTGGCTTGGTCGCGGCGGGTTTATCAACGGGTTTGGCGGCGGGCTTGTCGTCCGCTGCCGGCTTCTCGTTGGTAAGGCGCCTGATCTCAAAGTGGGTCTTCACATAGGTGGCGATTGCCAGGTAGGCTAAAAAGGTTGCTGCCCCAAAGCCAATGGCTACAAGCAAACCGAAGGGGCTTGCCAGTGAACCGCACAACTTGTTGACCCAGATGGCTACGCAAATAGCCAAGATGACACCAAAGCCGATGGCGAAAACTGATAATCCGCCGTGGAGCGCTTTGGTTGCGCGAAGGATGATACTGTTAGTCTTGATGTGCTCGGCGACGTTAAGATCGCGGGTCGCTTTGTGCTCGTTGGCGTTAGCCTCGATGGCAGTGATGACCGCTTTCTTGACGCCGTCCGCAGCTTCGTTAGACTGTTTCTTGGATTGCTCCAGCATTCTTTCGAGTGCGAGGTCCAATTCGGACTTCGGCTGGGTTTGGGTGGCTTGACCTTCCATAGTGCGAGTTTCCTCCTTATCTATGATTGCGCCATTACCGGTGGCGCTACCGGTTGTTTGATTGTTGGCCATTTGATAGGCCCTCCTTTCATAAAACTAGGTATGCCACGCTTGGCGCGTGTAGTCCTAATTACTGCGCATGAAATATTTACGCAGTAATGATCTGATCTGTTAAGCAACACCTCTCGCACTAGCGTTTTAAACTAGCCAATTAGCATGACCCCATTATATCAAACTTTTAATGTTTTGTCAACCCCTTTTACACAATTTTAAGCATAATGCCATAAGCGGTATGGAGTAGGGGTAATTGATAAGAGGGATGGTTGATGTTATACTTTGATTTATAGGTGGCGCTCATTAAAAGTAGTGCTTTAGGATAGATGCCCAAAAAAATTTGGAAAGAGGTGGCTTGGATGAAACCTAACAACCATTGGCTGAGGGGAATTGCACCGATGATTCTAACGGTTGCAAAAGCGATAGACACTAACCAGCTGACTATCAATGCCCTCAATGAATTCCCCGTGCCAGATGGTGATACGGGGACGAACCTGGCGAAAACGCTGGGAAAGATAGCGAAAGATGTTTCAGACTTAGTGGCAGGATTGCCGGCAGGAGAGGAGGTAGACCCACAGGCGCTGTTGAACACGATTGCGAAAAGCGCCAAAAAAGGAGCCCAGGGTAATTCTGGGATAATTTTGTCAGCGATGATTGACGGAGCAATGGAGGAGCTGAGGACTGCGGATGAGCTGAGCGTCAATTTGGTTGCGCGCTCCTTGACTGCTGCGGACAAGAAGGCGCGTACTGCCAAGGGTCTCGATAAGGTAGTCGAGGGGACCATGATGACTGTGATTCGAGCGATGGCGGTGGCAGCGACAGAGGCAGACAAGAGAGGGGAAACCTCGATAACAGAGGTGGCCAAAGAAGTTTTGACGGCGGCAGTACGTACTGCCAATAAGACACCAGAGATGATGGAGAAGCTGAAAGGCAAGATAGACTCTGGTGCGTTTGCTTTGGCCCTGATGGCTTTATCGGTTTGCAATCAAGCAATTGATGAGGTATTGCAGTGGCCAGATCTTAGTTTGGAGGACCCATCGATGAACGCGGCGTCAATAGACAATAATCTGAATTGGCAGTCTGGTACACCCCTGTATTGCACGGAGTTTCTCTGGTATCGCGGGCATAGTCGAAAACCGACTGAGCAGGAGGCGAAGAAGTTCCTAGCTAAGATTGGGGACTCCGAAATGTATCTGGCAGATGATGAATTAGCGAGGGTGCACGTGCATACTAACGAGCCATACAAAGTGTTGGCGTTTTTTGCTAAACATGGCGAAGTGGCAGAGTTTGAGGTGCACAATATGCGTTTGCAGACTGAGGAGCACCAGCGTGAGTTGGCGAGAGCGGCGGCGGAAGCGTCAAGCAAGCCGCCGAAGCCGATAGGGGTAGTGGCGGTAGCTAACGGAAAAGGCATGAAGGCGTTGATGACGGAGATGGGAGCAGATGTGATTGTTGATGGCGGACAGACGTCCAACCCTAATGCTGGAACGATTGCGGAAGCGATTGAATCTGTTAATGCAGATGCGGTAATCGTGTTGCCGAGCAATAAGAATATTGCGGCAACGGCGGAATTGGCTTGTACTCTGACAGATAAGGATTGCACGGTAATTCGTACGCTTAATATGCCAGAGACTCTGCACATTTTGACGACCTTACATGGGCATGAATCTGATGCAGATTTTGCTACTGTATCGCAAGCGTTGGAGGATGCTTACGGCTACCGTCCAAATGTAGCAGCAGTAACGGTAGCAATCAAAGATTATGTGTCGGGGTGTGGGCTGGAAGTGAAATCTGGAGATGTGATTGCGATAGCTGATGACGAAGTCATGATGGTTTGTTCAAGCCAAAATGAGGCGGTTATCGGAATTATCGAATATCTTATCCGCGACATACCGCAAAATGACGTGGAAACCGTAACAGTTTATACCGGGATGGATTTTAAAGATTCAATAGAAGCACTTCAGGCAGGTTTGGAAAAACTGCCGTTAGACTCGATAACAGAGAAAAGCGTGATTGATGGAGGTCAACCGGTTTTCTCGGCGATGGTCGAGGTACAGAGGGCGCTCTAAGCAGGGCGCCCTTTTTCTATGGTTTTATTTTGTGGTATATTAAGCTTATGGCAGATCAGTCAGCATTGTTGAAACGAGTGATGAGGACGCAGACGGTGGATGTGATGCATACGTCGGCGCATGCGTCAGCGCAGAATTCGGGGAATTTTGGGGCGGCGTCGACAGAGAGTTTTGCGCAGAGGCGGTCAGTTGAGGAACAGAGGAAGTTTGTACGAGGGTATCATAATTCGAAGATTATGGGCAGCGCGGGGTGCGTGGGGCGGGCGAAGACTTATACGCCGCCGCCGAAGACGTTTGGACCTAGGCCGGGCGGTGCTCCTACCCCGGGACGCCCTAGATAGATTAGTTTTGTGGTAAAATTGGGTTTGCGGGGGTTTAATGGGGGTTCTGGCGCCATAGCTCAGCTGGATAGAGCAGGAGACTTCTAAGCTCAAGGTCGCAGGTTCGAATCCTGCTGGCGCTACCAAAATTAGAAGGCACGAAAAAGCCGGCTATAGAAACTGCCGGCTTTTTCGATTTTATAACTATTACTTTTCCTTTCTCGCTTTTTCAAATTGGTTCCAAGTGCTTATGATTTGGCCGTAAATATCTTCGCTGAAATATTGGTCCGCCTCATCATATGCTGGTAAAGGAACCCCATCAATATGAGTTATTTCCGCCTGAGCCAATACGCCGCAAGTTTTGCCGCCAATGTTGTCAAAAAACATGTACTCTAGGCCGAGTCTGTTCTCGAGTATGGGCAATATGGCGCACCAACGACAGTGATCGATATCTCGATCGGAAGTCTCAAAGCAACTCCAAGTACCCCAGGGGGTTTCAATACTAATGGGCTCACCTTCAAGCAACCACAAGCTCAACCCTGAAATACCCAACGAACCGCGCGGAGTGTTGTGGTGGACGCCCCTCATAAGGGGACGACTAGTGTCGAACGGATCCTGAGTAGCATAACTCAGGATAATCTCGGCAACCTGATGGGCAGCGGAGAAGAGGTGGGCATCGTTCACCATAGCAACATGAAGAGCAGTTGTTTGGGGCTTGGCCATGATAGGTTCCTCCTCGGTAATAGTGTCAAATCGTTAAAGAACTAACGCCCCACAAAAGGGGCTCATTTTTCCATTATATCACAGATTAGTGTAAAAGTCAATAGTTTACTGGGGCTAGAGGTGGTACTTGCAAAATGAAAAAAGCCGGCGGTTAGACCGTCGGCTTTTGTGAGTTACTCGGTAATTTTGATCATATTTCGGATGAATATGGATCTTTCGTAGAAGAAGCCTGATAAATCTTTGATCAGACATCCCCCGTCGTCCCCGAGCCTGGTTCTACTTTGCTTCCAGTTCTCGAATGATGGGAAGAATATGTCAGGATATTTGGCTTGCAGATATTGGCGATAATGTTCCAGGTCGCAATCATAGAGACGGATTTCGCCGCGATTTTCTTTGGATGCGAATGCAATTTCCCCTTTTTCCAATAGAAATGCCAGAATGACGACAAGGTAGCTTGAGGCGATCTCGGGTTCGGAAAAAGGAGGGTAGTTACCTGGGATGAAATCTTTTTCATCGGAAATGATGTCGGCACGATATTGTACTTCGCCCATGTCTGCGATGGTATTGCCTTGCCAACTGGTTACTGTGGTGCCAAAAGAGACAAATGTTTCGGGCATGACCTCTATGGTGTCGATGTACATTTGCATTTTTTCGCCTGCCTCTAAGGATTGAAGCTCGTCTGGCGAAAATTTTTGGGCGTAGTTTTCTGCGTTTAGACATACGTAGGTATCTGCGTAGCTTAGAACCGCATCTTGTACCTTACGAACATTTAACTGACTGACTGTTATCATCAATTACCCCTCCAAATTAAAAAACTTAGATCGGCTAATGCGCGACCATATCTTTCTATTGTATCATACTTATTCAAAAAAGTCAATAGAGAGGAGGTTGAAAGGGGATATGGTATACTATAAACACATTAATCAAAGGAGTAAGTCCATGAAATTATCCGAGGAACTGGCGTGGCGCGGCTTTGTGGCTGAGCATACGCTAAACGACATATCAGACTTAGACAAGGCTCCACGAAAGTTCTATTGGGGGGTAGATCCGTCGGCCGACAGTATGCACATTGGCAATCTGGCGGCGGCAATGATGTGCGCCTGTTTTATTCGGCACGATTATCAACCGTTCTTGTTGGTAGGGGGTGCGACGGGTCAGATTGGTGATCCGAAAGATAATGGCGAGCGAGATTTGAAGTCGTTGGACGAGATTGCGCATAATAAGGCTGCGATTCGTGACCAGATGGCGCGAGTGGTGGTGGCGCCGAATTTGACAATGGTGGACAACTACGATTGGTTCTCTGAGATGAATTATCTGGCGTTTTTGCGCGAGATTGGCAAACAATTTTCGATGACGCAGTTGTTGGATCGACAGTTTATTCAGGCGCGGATTGGCGATGGCGGGTCAGGGATATCTTATGCGGAGTTTTCATACACCTTGATTCAGGGCTATGATTTTTTGTATCTGTACCGAGAATACGGGGTGGATTTGCAGTTGTGCGGGGCGGATCAGCTGGGGAATTGTACCTCTGGGATTCATTTGATCAAGCGGCTGGAGGGGGCTAGTGCGGATGCGTATGCTTGCCCACTGATTATTGACAAGGTTTCGGGGCGGAAATTTGGCAAATCAGAGGGGAACGCGATTTGGCTGGATGAGAAACAGACTTCGGTGTTTGACTTCTATCAATTCTGGCTGGGGCAGGCCGATGTGGGAGTGGAAGATTATTTGAAGTTCTACACTTTATTGATGCCGGATGAATTGACGGAATTGATGGCGGAACATGAGGAGAGGCCGAGTGAGCGAGTGGCGCAGAAGCGATTGGCGTATGAAGTGACAAAGATCGTGCATGGCGAGGAGAAGGCGAAGGGGGTGGCAAAAGTGACGGAGTTGCTGTTTGGGGGAGCTGAATTGAGTGATGCAGATTTTAATCTGTTAGCGGAGTTTGTACCTGCGCTTGATCTTGGCATAACAGTGGTAGATGCGCTGGTGGATAGCGGGGTGGCGAGCAGCAAGGCTGAGGCGCGACAATTGATTAAATCTGGGGCGGTTTCGGTAGGGGGGAAGAAAATTAGTGATGATATGGTGGTAAATGAGCGCGCTGTGGTCAAGCGTGGTAAAAATAAATTTATATTAGTGAGGTAAAAAGTGAAGAAAGTATTATGTTTTGATGTTGATCAGACGCTAAATGTGGCAAAGACGCCAATCACGAAAGAGATGGCGGATGCGTTGATTGGATGCTTGGACACGTATATTGTGGCGCCGATTTCGGGGCAAAAATATGATCAATTTATTGTGCAGCTGATTGAGCCATTGATTGCGGCAGGGGCGACGGACAAGCAACTAAGTAACGTGCATATGTTTGTAACGCAGGGGACGAGGTATTATCGTTATGATGCTAGCAAAAAAGATTGGGAGTTGGTGTACAAGTATGATCTGACGGACGAGCAGATTAAGGGGATGACTGATGCGATGGAAAAGGCGGCAAAGGAGTTGGGGTATTGGGAAGAAGACAAATTAGCGGAAGGTGATGAGATCATTGAAAATCGCATTTCGCAGGTGACGTTTTCGGCGCTGGGGCAGATGGCGGGTACGGAGGTAAAGTATGCTTGGGATCCGGATCATAAGAAGCGCAATGCGATTATTGAGATTGCGAAGAAGCTGACGCCGGAGTTTGAATATGAGGTGGGCGGGACAACTTCGATTAATGCTACCCTGCCCGGTACGAATAAAAAGTTTGGTATGACGCACTTGATGGAAGAATTGAAGGTGAGCATGGATGAGGTGTTGTATTTTGGCGATATGACGCAACCGGGCGGCAATGATTATCCAGTGGTAGAGATGGGTTTTGACACGATTACGGTGCGGGATTGGGTAGAGACGGCGAACGTGTTGCAAGGGATTTTGTTTACGAATTAGCCAAGCATAAGTGTGATACAATTTGGGTATGAAACGTGCAGCGCGGGGGTTTAGATTTATGGGGCGAGTGTTGTTGTCCGCCGGCACGGTGCTGTTGGTAGGGGCGGTGATGGTCATGCTGTACGCGATATTTGGGGGATTTAGTGATACGGGCGTAACGCCGCCGCCAGGATTTATACCTGGACCGGGGAGTTCGGAAGTGGACAATGAAGTGCGGCTGGCCGGACTGATTTGGTCGAGCTTGATCATTATGTTGGCGGTGGTGGGGTTGGCTTTGGTGTTTAAGAGGTTGAACGCGGCTGTGAGGGGAATTATCGGTAAGATTGCGAAGTTTATGCATACGGATATCTTCTTGACGGAGTTGGCGTTGACGGCTTTGGTGTGGGTTTTGATTGGCTTAATCTTGCTATTTGTAATGCCGGTAGCAGAAATTTTGGTAGGAGTTTTCTTTGTGGTAAATGGGCTGTGTTTTATACTGGCATGGGTATTTTACGGGCGGAAAAAATATAAGCTTTAAGTTTGCATGAGGAAAACGCTTATGTTAATATGGGCGTATGGGTGACGTGCGCAAAATTTATATTGTTGGAAACTGGAAGATGAATTTTACGCCCGGTGAGGCGAGTTTGTATTTGCATAAATTGTCAAAGAAAGTGACACCGGGTAAGGATATTCAGATCATTGTGGCGCCGAGCATGATTTCGCTACAGACTTTGAGTTTGCAGGTGAATCGAAGGGAATTTAAATTGGCGGCGCAGAACATTAATGGGCGGGATTTTGGAGCTTTTACGGGCGAGGTTTCGGCGGCACAGTTGCGCGGGATTGTGGATTACGCTCTGGTGGGACACTCGGAGCGACGTTATCTTTTCTATGAACACGATAAAATTACGAGAGAAAAGGTGGCGGCGGCTTTGCGAAATCGGATTGTTCCGATTTTGTGCATTGGCGAAACATTAAATGAGCGTGAAAATGGCGAGACCGATATGGTGATCCGTGATCAGTTGATTGGTGGTTTGTCTGAGGTAGTGAAGGAAGATATGGATAAGGTGATTGTGGCTTATGAGCCAGTTTGGGCAATATCGAGTAATAAAGATGCGAAATTGGCGACGCCGGATGAGGTGGAAGATGCGGTGAGGCAAGTGCGCAAGCATGTGGCAGAGGTTTATGGGGAAAAGGTAGCGGAAGCATTGCCGGTTTTGTATGGTGGTTCAATAAATAACTCCAATGCCGGGACTTATTTGCGAATTGAAGGTGTGGACGGGCTGTTGATGGGGGGTGCGAGTTTGATTGCGGATGAATTTAGTAGTATAGTGGACATAGCAAAAGAGGTAAGAGATGAGCGAGATTGATTACGAAGAACTAGACAAGGAGGTGGGGAAGGTTATGGCTGATGATGGCGATGAGAAACATGTAATCACGAAGCGTATGGAAGCGGAGGAAGAGGGCGTGGAAGCGTCAGAAATGCACGTGAAGCCGCAATCTAAGCCGGCGAAACGAGGGCGATATATGGATATGGTGCATCCAACTTCGGACATGCGGCCGCCGTCTAGGAATTACTCTGTGAGCAAGGAAATTGAGGCGCCTGAGGAGATTGAAACTGAGTCTGTTAAGGAAGAGGTTGAGGAAGAAGACGAGCCGGAATTTGGCGTAATTGAAGATGTGAACAAGGACTTGGAGGCAGAGGCAGATTTCGTGTCTAAGCCAGAGGCGATGAAGGATTTGCCGGAAAAGGAAGAGTTTGAAGATTTTGATGATGAGGAAGAGCCGGATGCGAATAATTACTCGCTGGGTGGAAAATCGCCTTTTATTCCGGATGCGAAGGTAGAAAAGCGGCCGCTTGGAGATTATGTGCCGGAAGGCAGTGCGCGGGGCGTGCAAAGTACGAAAAATGTTTATAGTCAACGGGTGCCGATGGAAGAGATTGCGCCTGATGTGAAACCGACGGTGATTGGGACGCAGAGAAAATCAGGTTGGATTTGGGCAATAGTGACGATTTTGGTGATTGCGGCAGGCGGCGGCTTAGGCGTGTTAGCCTTCATGCTTTATACGAATCAATAGGTTTTATGTTATAATTTGGGGGACCTTTATGGTGAGCGTAGCTCAGTTGGTTAGAGCTCTTGATTGTGGTCCAAGAGGTCGTGGGTTCAAGTCCCATCGCTCACCCCAGGTCTTTTTTGTTGTTTCAAAATATCGCGCTCCTGTTATATAGATTGACGATAATTATTTTACGGTATATACTTGCCTCAACACTCGTAAGAGTGAATTTGTTCTTTAGGAGGTTCTATCATGACTACATTGGAAGTATTGGCGAAGATTCAGGGCTACGTGGATGCCAGGATGCCGGCGGCGGATGCAAACTGGATCGGCGGTCTAATCGAGGAGGCGATTGACTGCTACAACGCAGAAGCGGAGGAGATGTCCGAAGCGCTGGACAAAGCCTTCGCTGCGGGATACGAGGAAGGCCAGGATGACGCCATTGAGGTGTTAACCGAGGACGGAGACTGCGACTGCGACGACGAGGATGAAGGCGACGACGGCGAGGATGAATATTGCGATTGCGACAACGTGGTACATGTCGTCCTACACTGTTGCTGTTGCTGCGACGACGAGGATGAAGGCGACAGCGAGTCGGATGAGCCCGACGCACAGGGAGACGGCGCCGACGGTACGTCTGAATAGTACTAACCTCAAATTTGACCATAAACGCCCCTACGGGGGCGTTTTTCTATGCTATAATTCTGGGCAGGGGAAGTAACGTTGCGAGTGTAGTACAACGGTCAGTATACAAGTTTTCCAAACTTGGGACGAGAGTTCGATTCTCTCCACTCGCACCATTTTTGTTGTGATATTATTACCGCCAGAAAGGATCGAGCAATGCTAGGTCGGTGACTTGGGTGTTGCGGAATGCGAAAGTATTACGGGATGGATTAACGCCACCTATCTTATTGTCTATAAACGTTTGAGCACTACCTGTTAGTGATTTCATGCCATAAAATATGCGGTTGAACACACTGTACGCGTTTGCCGTGGTTATTTTTCCAGCGAAATTAGCGCCGCCCCAGATATTGTTAACGTCTGTAGTCGGAGTATCGTTAGCGTAAGCATATTCCGTAAATGTATTATTAAATAATCCATTAATGGACGTAGCATTAGTTAGGTCAATAAGGTTAAAGAGATTGTTGGGGATAGTAGCGGTAGTTGAGCTGCGAGCATAGCTATCGAATGTGCTAGCAAATAGGTTTGTCATATTAGTGGCATTGGACGTGTCAATTGTATCAAATAGACCGGTGGGAATAGTAGCGGTAGTTGAGCTGCGAGCAAAATCGCGGAATGTATCGGAGAATAGGTATCTTACATCAGTCGCATTGGACGTGTCAATTGTATCAAATAGACCGGTGGGAATAGTAGCGGTAGTTGAGCTGTAGGCGCAGTAAGCGAACGTGGAGCTGAACATATATGCTACGTTAGTCACATTTGATGTATCAATTGTACTGAATAGTACGGAGGGGATAATGGCGGTAGGTGAGCTGTAGGCGTAAGCGCCGAATGCATTGCGGAAGAGATATGATGTATCGGTGGCACTGGATGTATCAACTACGTGAAATAGATCGTTGGGAATAGTAGCGGTAGTTGAATTATAGGCGTAGAATACAAAAACACCATTAAACATGCCGGATAAATTAGCGGCACTAGACGTATCTATTTGGTCAAATAGCCCGGTGGGAATAGTAGCGGTAGTTGAATTATAGGCGTAGTAATTAAAAATGTTGTTAAACATATCTGACAGATCGTCGTCTCCTGATGTGTCGATTAGGCTAAATACATCTGCTGGAATACCAATGGCATTACGAGCTTCATGGAACATATAAGCAAAACGATAAGTGGACCCTCTGGTGCGAGATTGCGGCGGGATTGGAGTGTCGATAGATTTGAACATATTTTTGTTGTAGGGTTGATTAGCTTCACCGTATGAGCTGCTGAAGAATCCAAATGCGTTCATCCAGCCATCAGTAGTGACACCGTAAGGGCGGATAGTAATCTGGTACTCGCCGGGCGAGGCATAGTTGTGGATGATGCCGTCGCTAATATCAGAAGCGGTCCCAGTTACGATTTCGTATTTTGTGCCATCGCCCCAGTCAATAGCCCAGTTGTATGGATGTGGAGGGGCCTCATACGAAGTGGGGTCAAAATTTACGATGCCGCTGGTGGGAATATAAAAAGTAGTGAAGGTATTATCGTAGTGAGATGGGTCTGTATCTGGAGTGTTTGTCATTCTGGTATCAATCGTGAACATAAAGTGCTCACCTGTCTGCTCGATGACGGCATGAGTTATGTATGCGACATAATTTCCGGCTGGTAAATCGCTGGTGATATTAATGGTATAGTCTAGAGCATGAGAGGTGTCGCTATCGTTATCTGTGAGCAATGTTACTTGGTCGGTCATGGTGTTGCTATTTAAATCGATCGTGATGCGGTTGTCTGAAACGCTTTTGAGGAAGGCGAGGTGACTGTGGGGGGACAGTTCTATTGGGACGCGGAGCGTGTCTGAGGTTGTAGCGGATAAGTCTGGCTTGGTGATTGTGACATTGAGTATTCCGGCATCAAGGGAGAGCAAAGAAGCCGCTTTGGCAAAATTTACAAATTGCAAAGCGAGCACAGTCAATAATATGAAGGTGCTGGATACGATGCCTATTTTTATTGTGGATGCTTTGTGTGCAGATCGACGCCGCAGCCAGAAAAATGCTGCTATAAACAAAATAATCGCAATAATTCCAATAACATGGATGTTGTTATGAACAGCAAAGTCAATAAAGTTGGTCCCCAGTCCAGTATTAGGAGGCAGAGGAGTATCGAGGACTTGGATGTTTATCTGTTGTGTTATTTCATGCATTCACTTCTCCTTTTTGCATATTAATGCCCAAAAAACTTTGCGAATATTAAACCCTACATAAGCATTATAAAAAGAGGAAGAGAAATGTCAAGGTCGTTATAACACCATCTGGCCCCTATTATAGTGCGGCTTTGGCGGCGGCGTTATTGGGGTTGAGTTTGATGACTTTTTCGTAGTAGCTGCGAGCTTCGGTGGTGTTGCCGAGGCGATTGTATAAATTGGCCAGTTGGAGGGAGAAATTTTCTTGCTTGGTGGTGTCGGAACCGGCAGCCGTGATGGCATTTTTGAGTAATTCTATAGCTAAGTTTACTTCGTCTTTGGCTTCATAGACTTGCGACAATTGAGTAATGGCCAACATGTAGGTCGGGTCGATTTCTAAGGATTTTTTGTAATATTCAATGGCCTGGTCGGTTTCTTTGAGATCGCGATAGACGGTGGCTAAACTGGCAGCGGTGGCAGCGGTGGGGGCTAATTCATATGAGCGCTCGTACATTTCTTTGGATTTTTTGAGATCACCGGTGGCACGGAGAGCGGCGGCATAGTTGCTGTAATCTTTAGAGTCAGATGAACCAGAGGCTTTTTGCTCTAGTTCTGGCAGGGAGTTTTTGAAATTTTCTTTGGTGGATACAGCCGGAGCGGTGTTGTCGTCTGATTCGTCAGATACAGTAGTGATTAATTTGATAACTGCAAAGGTAGTGGCAGCTACAATAATTGCGATGATAAGGAAGAGCCATTTTTGGTTTTTGTGTGATTTAGGCTTGAGATTTAATGTGTCCATGTATGGGATTATACCATACAGGGGTACATATCTTTAAAGAGACTACTCGGCTGGTTCGGCAGAACCTTTGGGGTTCTGGGATTCGGCGACAGTTTCGGGGTCTTTGGCTTCGGCGTCTAAAACCTCTTCGGCCTCTTCTTCTACAGATAGGTCATTGACGGCGTGACGGTCAAAATCCTTGTTGGTGAGGCGGGCAGATTTACCAGAACGATTGCGGAGATAACTGAGGTTGTTGCGGCGAACTTTGCCACGGCGAACAATTTCGATTTTCTCTACCAGGGGGCTGTGCATGAGGAAGGATTTCTCAACACCAACGCCAGAGGCGACTTTGCGTACAGTGATACGAGCGGTATGAGAATCCTTGCGGTCGAGACGAATTACGGTGCCTTCAAACACCTGAATACGGAATTTTTCGCCTTCTTTAATTTTTTGCGAAACGCGGACAGTGTCACCTGAGCGAACGTCGACGACGGCTTTCTTTTTTTGGGCGTTGCCCACCATTTCTAACAGTTCAAACGACATATTTTACCTTTTGTTATTTAAGACTTTTGACATTTTAGCATATTTTTTAGATAAATGGAAGGGGTAAAAAGCGCCCTATGAGGGGCGCTTTTGCGTTGTCACGGTTGTGAAAGTACTTTGATGATGGCCTTGGTAGTTTCTTCGGCAGTATAAAAGGTGTCGCGGATGTTAATGGGTGATAATTGGTTGCCGGATGGATGCTGCTCGGCGAAGGAATCGAGTAGTTGGACGAGCTGCTCAAAGAGGCATTTGGATGCAAGCTTGGACTTTGGGTCGCTTTGCGTGAGCACCTTGGCTTGTTCACGAACATCTGGCGATCGCCAGTTGCTGCTGGTTACTACTTGATGAAAGGCATCGTATGCGTTGGAATTGCCTTCGGCGGAAGTTTGATGGCGCAAGGCCAGGACGGCTTTGGCTATGTCTTGCATGCTACGGTCAGGTTTTTCCGGCGGTGGTTTTTTGCTCCGGCCGAAGCCGTGAGTACGTGCAGATTTGGCTCGGGCCTCGTTATAGGGGATTAAATCACTGAGCGCCGAATAAGTTGGGTCGTTTCTGATGCGGGTTTTACCCTGATTGAGCTGGATTGAGGTCAGGCCGTATTGTTTGAGGATTTCGGATATAGGACGCTTGGGATTGGCAATTTGCTCTAAGAGCGCCAGTGTGATTTCTGGATTTCTTTGATTGGGGCGGTCGAGGTAAGCGCGGGCGGCTTCGGCGGCTTCGGCGCCATGTTGGGCAAGGATGGCTGCAATTAGCTGATCGTTTGCAGAAGGCTCATCTGGCGGTAACGTGTCCGTGTCGACATCGTGCTGTATTGGCGGATTGGGTGATGCTGGTACCTCTATTTTTGCGGGCTGCTCGATATTGATAAGCTCACTGAGGAATAGAGGAATTGTGATTTCGACAGTAGGGCCGTTGGGGTACGATAATTTCATGAGTATGACGTCTGGTGGTGTTGCCATTTCATAGTACCTCCTTATTAAAGTGCCTAACGGGTCTTAATAGAAAAAGTATAGAGTAGGATCCTGAGATGGACAAGCATGAAAGAGATAAGTATGGTTAGATGACGCGGGCGATTTCGTCGAGTGTGGTGTCGCCGCGTAGGGCGGCAAGAACGCCTTTTTGCTCTAGGGTGAGCATGCCAGTATCACGGGCGGCTTTTTCGATGTCGTTGGTGTTGATATCTTCGATGTCGCCACGGATGAATTTTTGGATGGGTTCGGTGACAACTAGTTGTTCCATAAGAGCGGTGCGTCCAGAGTAACCAAAGGGATGTTCTTCGGTAGCGATGGGTTTGAATAATTCAAAATCATCTAAGTTATAGTCGATGTCGACATCTGTCAACACTCTTTGGACGTAGTGTTTGGTAGCTTCATCTGGGGCATATGGTTCTTTGTTGTCGGCTAGTTTGCGGACTAGGCGCTGAGCGATAAGCAAACGGATACTGGAACTGAAAATCGGATTGACGCCGATGAGGTCGATCATGCGTGAGAAGGCGGCAGAGGTAGAGTTGGCGTGGAAGGAGCTAAGAACTAAATGGCCGGTGATGGAGGCTTGGATGGCGGTTTTGGCGGTATCGGCATCGCGAATCTCGCCGATCATGACGACATCAGGGTCGAGGCGGAGGACTGAGCGCAAGCCTTCGGCAAAGGAACCGCCATCGTTGGTGTTGATGGGGATTTGGGAGATGCCAGTGATGCCATATTCAATCGGGTCTTCTAGGGTGATGATCTTGCGCGATGGAGTGTTGAGGGCGTTGATGATGGAGTAGAGCGTGGTGGACTTACCAGAACCGGTGGGTCCGACCATGAGAACTAGACCGCGTGGATGAGAAATAATTTCTTGGATTTCACTCATTTCTTGATGAGAAAGACCGAGCAAGTCAAGGTTGAGCAAGGTTTCATCAAAATTGAAAAGCCGGAGTACTGAATCTTGGCCGTACATGGTTGGCACCATTTCGACACGAATATTGAGAAGGTGCGTGGCGCCGCCTCTAGTGATATCTTTTTGCATGTGACCGGATTGGGGCTTGTTGCTGGCGGTGGAGACATTGGCACGACTGGAAAGCTCACCAAGGAAAACACGATATTTGTCGCGGTCAATTTCGGCGACGGGGTGCAAAATGCCGTCAACGCGCATGCGGATGCGGATGACGCCGCGCAGGTTTTCGATGTGGATATCGCTGGCGCCTAGTTTGTCGGCTTGGTCGAGCAGGAAGTCGAAAACTTTGTCTGAAGCGACGGAGTTGAGCGTGCGAGAAACCTCTTCAATGGTTTCGCTATCGCCTTCGCCACCGATTTTAATATCGTCATAATGGATTTCCTGCGGCGGATCGTAGCGCAATATAAAAACTTGGTAGGCGGAATTGCTGACGAGAAAGAAATCGACGCGCTCACCTTCGTCGGTATATTCTTTATGCATTTTGTCGATGAGGCTACGCGGCGTTTGGCTGGTAACCATGAACTGAAAATGTTTTTCGCCGCCGCCTCTTTGCAACGGGATAATGAAGCTTTTGTGCATTTCTTCCGTGTTTAGTAAATTATCAACGAGCGGAATATCATTTTCGAAGTCGCGGGTGTCAAGATAGGCCAGGCCCACAATGCGTGAACGTTGCTGCGTGGCATCTTCTTCGTTTTGCCTACGCTTGCGCTGAATTTCAGATTCATCCATAATTTCAGTATACCATGAAATCGCTAACGGTTATTTTGCATAATATCCGCTCCACGTATAATGTGGGGGCGGTTTTGCGGACGTGTGAAGGGTTTGGTGTAACACGGGTAGTTTTTTCTGGTTACACGCCTTTTTGGGGGCAGGGTTTACCGCACGAGCGAGAAAAGTTACGCAGACAAATTCACAAAACGGCGCTGGGAGCGGAGGAAATGGTGAAGTGCGAATATGTGGAAGATGCGGCGGATTTTATACAGAAGATAAAGGATAATAATTGGAAAGTTTTGGCGTTAGAACAGGCGGATAAGTCGATCGAATTGCAGAATTTTCGGGCTGAGGGAGACGTGGATTATGCGTTGATCTTGGGCGAAGAAGTGCATGGGGTGCCACCGGAAATATTGGGATTGGCAGACGACATTTTGGAAATTCCGATGGCAGGGCTGAAGGAGTCATTTAATGTTTCGGTAGCGGCGGGGATTGCAATTTGGGAGCTTATGAAACTTCCGAACGGCAAAATAGGATGTCAAGATAAGCACCGATAAGACCGATAACGATGACGATGCCCCTGACCGAATCGATCCAATTAGCGATGTCGCGCGATAGGTCGTCGAAATCGAAGATTTCAGAGAGTGGCCCGGCGAGGAGCATAGTCAGAAAAATAGAAACGGCAATGGTGTGGACAAGGCGCAAAATACCGTGCAGCCCTCCCCTGCCCGTGCGTGTGTAAAGCAGCATTGGAAAGCCAAGGATTAAGACAAAATAGACAACTTTTTCGATGACCCATTGGTTCCAGTCTGGCATCCAACTGTGGATTTGAGCGGCCAGATCCAGGCCGAACATTTCGTAGACGGCGAGACCGGCAATCATGGCTAGCAGAGCGGCGCCGGAATTACGGCGAAGCAGGAAGAAAATCAGTAAAAGTAATGCTAGGGTAACGATAATAACCATAGGCTTATTGTACCACGTTAGCGAAATAGACCATGTGGTATAATTGCGACATGAAGGAAGATTTGGCAAAGTTGCGCCATGCTCGATCTGAAAAGGATTTTCCAGAGATTGATTTGGAAGAGGGCGAGTATGTGGAATTGGTGTTACGGAGATCAAAATGGGGACTGATTTTAATTTGGGCTGGGGAGGTGGTGGGCTTGGCCGTGTTGACGCTGATTGTGGTTTTATGGATTAATGGAGGTGAAAATAGCGGCTTATTTAATCTAAATGAGGCAGCGGTGGGCTATTTGCACATGGCAATCGCTTTAGTATATGTGACCTTATTCGTGTCAGGATTGGTGGGGACGTTTATTTATAGAGGCAATTTGATGATTATTACAAATAAGCGCGCAATCCAAAGAATCCGTTCCAATTTGTTAGCTAGTTCAACCAATGTTATTGATTTGAGTTCGATTGAGGACGTAAGTTCTCATAAGTCGGGAGTATTTGCATATTTGTTCCATTTGGGGACAATCCGGATGGCTACGGTAGGCGACGAGACTACTTATACATTTCCATATGTTGATACGCCACGCCACGAAGTGAAGACCATTTCTAGCTTAATATATAAGGCTAAAGAGAAAAAATCCGGAGATTAACGGCGGCTGCTTCTGATATAGGTGTCTTCTTTTTCCATAATGGCACGGAGGGTGTATTCTTTGCACTCCCCCTCATTGCAGTTAGCTGGTTCATAACGGTATGAGCTACCTTCATCACCGATGTTGATACCCATAGGATCAGTGAAAAGATTGGGGTCCATAGTGGTGAGGTTATCTTCGAAAATAGTTTCTGGATAGTAACCGTTCTGTTCATAAAAACCTTCTTCAAGCGAATAGAACATGGCGTTGATGGCAATTTTGCGTTGCTGGTCGCGGTTCATGGCGTCAATATTGACTTTCTGAATAAAGAACAGCACCACAAAGATGGCAACAAAGACGATGCAAACAATGAGTTCTAGGACAGTGAAACCGCGTTTAGTTTTCATGTGATTCATTATATCATTAACAATTTGGTTTGGTAGCACCAGGTGGGATCGAACCACCGACCTTAGGCTTATGAGTCCTACGCTCTAACCAGCTGAGCTATGGTGCCGTGCTTGGTTATTATAACACAAAAAAGGACTACCTTGAGAGGTAGTCCTTTTATTTTGAAAACGGTTTGTTTTAGTTTTGGAAGATACCGATGGCTTTGATAAACCAATGATCGAATCGACCTGCTTCTATCAATTTTTTGCCGAGTTCGATGGGCCCGAGTTTGATGTCTTCAAGATATTTTTTCTCGAGCTTGATGTCTTCGAGGTAGGTTTTGTCAAGTTCCTTGTCGTCAAGATAGGTTTTCTTGAGAACAATTGGCTTGAGGTAGGTCTTCTTGAGGAGCTTATCTTTGAGGTAGGTCTTCTTGAGGAAGATGGCTGGAAGATAGGTTTTATCAAGATATACCTTGTCGGCTTTACCTTTGACGATGAGTTCGCCAAAGCTGACGGCCGCAATTTCTCTCTCTACGATGGTGACGTCTTCAGTGAATTCTTGTCCTGCGACGTTAAGAGTTACGGTGTAATCACCTGGATCAAACAGAGGCAATGAAGCGTTTTTGAGAGCAACGGTCGTTTCGAAGGTTTCTTCGTAAACAACTTCATTTAACGAGTTTGTGATGATTAAGTTTACTGCGTCTTCGTAGGATTTGGTGAGGTGTTCGGTGTTGACTAGTTTGTTTTTGACGAAACGGTCACTGATTAGCTTGTTGCGGACGAAAGCATTTTTAACTAGCTTGTTGCGGACGAAAGCATCGGATGCAAGATCGGTGCGGATGTATTTATTGGAGACTAGGTCGGTGCGCACGTATTCATCGGAAACTAGATCAGTGTACTTCAACTTGTCGGACAGTTTGACGCTTAATTCTTCGGCCAACTGATAACCCTTGAACTTGTAGTTGCTAGTGGTGTACCATTTGACGCCCTCCATGTGCATGTAGAGATAGATGGTGTCTGGTGTCTTTACGGTTGATTCTGTTTTTGGATAGTCGGTCACAGAAGCGGATTTGACGCCGTTGCCGTTGTATTCGACGACGACAGTGTAGCCGTCAAAGCTGTAGGTTTTCTTGGCGTTCTTTTCGTATTTCACAACTGTTACGGCAGATCCGACCTTGATAGTGACGTTGTCGCCATTTTGGGTGGTAGTAGCAGTTGGAGCGGCAGTAGCTTTGGGTGAGTCGGTCGGAACATCAATGGTGACGGAATTTGCGGAATGTTTTGGCGCGTTGCCTGGGAAACCGAAATCTTTGTCTTTCTCGTTGATGTTGGCTACTGCGTAAGCACCAACACTGGCCGAGATGAGACGATCGTCGAAGGAAATGGTGAGTTTGCCGTCTTTGATCTTGACGTTGTACTGGTAATCAATTGGCGTATTGTATTCGTTGGGTGTCTTTTTGCCGTTGGCATTGAAGCTGGAATCGGCAATAGTGTACCAGACCCCGCCTTCTGTGCTGGCTGCGGCTACGTCTACGGCTACATAAGTGTGGCCGTTTTTGAAAGCGCCGCCATTAGTTGGGGTTGATTTTGCGCTGTAGGGTTCTGTGTACTCCAAACGAGTAACCAAAGTACCGCTAACAGAAGAGACGTCTCCCTTTACAAATACGGGGACTGAGAATAGTTGGTAAGTCCTCTGCCAGAATGGCTGGTAGGTCCTTTGCCAGATTGGCTGGTAAGTTTTTTGCCAAACTGGTTGGAGCTCTTTTTGCCAGATTGGTTGGTAAGTCTTCTGCCAGATTGGCTGAAGTTTTTTCTGCCAGTACGGTTGGTAGGTTTTTTGATCGTATGCAGTCGTGATATCGACATCTACGGTCAATGAACCGAGAAATGCAGATTCGTCTGGAGTGTTGTTGAATAGAGCTTCGCCAGCGAAAATGGGGACAAGTTGGGGCTGGCTGTCACCAATGGTGCCGTTAAGTGAAGTAAGGTAAGCAAGACCTATGATGGTGTTGTGTCCAGTGTAGCCTTTGCTAGCTTCAAGCATTTCTAAGAATTCAGCATTGAGGGCGTCATACTGTTCGCCCTTGGCGCGAATTTCTGTTACTGTGAAATTTTCAGCATCGGCTGGAAGCAGGTACCAGACCGCCATTTGGGCGAGAATTCTAGCATCATTAGGTTTGCCGTTGAGACCGAACACTCGGGAGATATCTGCCGTTGGATGGGCATCAGCTATGTAGTTGAAGGCTGAGAGGATGTCTGCATAGGTATCTGGGTCTAACACGGCGGGTTTGTAGCCGCTTTCGCTGTATGCCCAAGAACCGACGTGAGCACAGAAAGATGCATATTCTTCAAAGTCAGAGCCCATTGAAGTGCGAACGGTAATGCCTTGGACTTCGTTGGCTTGGCTTCTGGCAGTGGCATTTTCGTGGCCGTCTTTGACGCCATCCCATACCATGCCGCCTGAAAACTCGGTGTATATAGGAATTCCGTTACCGCCCATGGCAACCCAGCTGGAATCAACATAATATTTGGCGTTAACGTCAAACTGATAGTTGCCAATTGGGTATTTATCGTTATTGCCTTTGGCGCCGATAAAGAAATACTGTGGTCCAGTTGCGTCGAAAATATCGGCAGCAAGACCACTAAGGGATTCGACTACGGCATACCAACCTGGTTCAAGATCTAACCCAGTGAAGGTAATGGTGCCGTCAATGTCGATAATACCGTCGGTAATGAAATCGGCAGAGTCGTAAGCAGTGCCGGTAGGATTGGCTTTGTAAAGCGAGAAGTTCATGCCGGCAATAAGAGTTTCGGCGTCTACGCCAACATCTGTAGTCCACGTCCCAAACAGTTCGCCACCTACGGTCTTTTGAATTGTAATGTAGCCTGAGGGGATGCTTGGATCATTTTCCTTGCCCTTGTTGAAACCGCTGATATTGAAGTTGACATTTGATTTGTCGTTGGTAACTAAAAAGCTATCGCTTGCGTTGTTGTTGCCTTTATCTACGTAAGCAATTGACCAGTCGTATGGTGCTACGATAACCCAACCCGGGTTATTGCCGCCATTGTTGACTGAAGGGCCCATATCCGGGGTCCAGTTGAATACTGCACCGTTGGTGAAAGTTAGTTGCATTTCGCTGACGTCGCTGAAGTCATCACCAGTGTAAACAAGGTGCCAAACGTTGGGATAAGTAGCGCTCTTGACTTCGTCATTGACGTAAAACACGTTGCGCCATCCCTCGTCTTTGAAGCTGCTGCCGCTACCCTTCAAATAGATGGTATTGCTTGCAGCGGCAACGTTTATTGCGGGCATTGCGGCCACGAACACCAAGGCTAGGGCACAAATGGCCGACGTTAGTCTGGTCAAGATTTTGCCCCGTTTAAAAGTTGATAATTTTTTCATTTATAAAGCCTCCAATTTCTCCACCCTTTAATCTTTTTATAGTGCTCTTAACGGGCTGATATGTCAATGATTTATCGTAAATGATCCATATAAAAAGCCTCTTGCGAGGCTAGTGTTTTTTTGGTTTGGCGGAAGGGACAAGATTCGAACTTGCGGTGCTTTCGCACGCTGGTTTTCAAGACCAGTGCCATCAACCACTCGGCCACCCTTCCGATTGTTATTATACCATATTACTGGTGCTTTATTGGTGCAGGTGGTGCGGTATGATGGATATATGGCGATTTTGGGAATTGATGAAGTGGGGCGAGGGCCATGGGCAGGGCCGCTAGTGGTGGGGGCGTGTGTGCTGCATGGGGAAATTGAAGGTCTGACTGATAGCAAGAAGTTGAGTGCGAAGCGGCGGGCTGGATTAAATGAGGTGATTTTAGCGGAGGCGAGTTGGGGGTTGGGATGGGTGTCGGCGGCGGAATTGGATGAAATTGGATTGGCAGCAGCATTGCGGAGGGCGGCGATTGAGGCAGTTTCGAAAGTGGATTGCAGATATGAGGAGATTATGATTGATGGGACAGTTAATTTTTTGGCAGAGACCGGGAAAGGCCGTTATGTAACTACGCTGGCGAAAGCAGATTTGTTGATACCCGCGGTGTCGGCAGCATCAATTATTGCGAAAGTAGCGCGGGATCAGTATATGACTGATGCGGCGGAGAAATATCCGGAGTATGGGTTTGAAAAACATGTGGGGTATGGGACGAAAATGCATAGACAGGCGTTATGCAAGCATGGAATTTGCCCGGAACATCGAAAATCATTTCGACCGATTGCTGAGTTGATTGGTGTTGATTTAAAACGTAATGTTGTAAAAAATACAACACTCACGGGCGGGCAGGCGGAGGAAAAAGTTGCGGAGTATTTGGAAGGGCTAGGGCACGAGGTAGTAGCACGAAATTGGAAAACGCGATGGTGCGAGATTGATATTGTATCGATGCATGAGAGGAAAATGTATTTTACGGAAGTGAAATATCGGCGCGATTTTAAGCATGGGTCAGGATTGGAAGCCGTTGGCGTGGAAAAATTACGCAGGATGAAGTTTGCGGCAGAAAGTTATATGAAATTTCGCGGCGGTGAGCTTGAACCACTATTGGCAGTGGCGAGTGTGAGCGGAATAGATTTTAGGGTTGAGGATTTTCTAATCCTACAGTAGGTTCGTTGGGACAAGTTTGCAGGACTTTTTGCATGGCGGATTTTTCTGGCTGGGTGACCCAGAGTATATATTTGAATTTGATGGAAATTTGACGGGCAACATATTGGCATTGGAAGGCGACGTTAGGCGGCAGCCATTCCGATGCGTCTTTGTCAGATTTTTGTTGATTGGCGGGACCATCGACGGCAAGAAGGTTAAGCGGGTCTTGGCTGAGAGCTTTGCGTTCGGTTTTGTCTAAACGATAGGCGCCGGTGGACCAAGCGTTAGATAGCGCAACCACGTGATCGATTTGAACAGCGCTGGAGGTACCAGGACCGCGGATAAAATCGATGGTTTTGCCGGTGTATGGATCGTGTAAAATCCCGGATAAAACGAGGCAACCGTCGAGTTTAGTGTCGACGAGGTCGCGCTGGAGGATAATGTTGCGCATGTCGCAACCTTTGACGACGCTCCAATTGGAGTAAAAATTGGTACGGACATATTTTTGTTCGGTGTAATGGGAGTTAACTTCGAGTTTCTCGAGGACAACGATAGCGGAAAATTCGGAAGGCTGCTCGATGGTGTCGGCTTCGGCGGGTTTGGGTTGGTAATTGGCAGGGTTGGCGATGAGCCAGACGACAAGGGCCAGCAGAGCGGTAATGACGATGGCGAGCCGGCGAAAGGCGGGCTGGCTAATTTTGGCCATAGGTTAATAATTCTCAGCGCGGATTTCGAAGAAGGCCTGGGGGTGCGAGCAGACGGGGCAGATTTCGGGAGCCTTGGCGCCAATATGGATGTGGCCGCAGTTACGGCATTTCCAAACTGCGGTGCCGTCGCTGGTGAAAACAACGCCCTTTTCAATATTGTCGGAAAGTTTAATGTAGCGGTCGCGGTGATTGGCTTCAACGGTGGCAACACCTTCAAAAAGCTGGGCGATTTCTTCAAAGCCCTCTTCACGGGCGATTTCGGCAAATCCTGGATACATTTTGGAGGTTTCGTGGTCTTCTCCTTCAGCGGCGTCTTTCAGATTGTTGATGGTGGGGGAAACGGTGCCGCCATGGAGCAGTTTGAACCAAAGTTTGGCATGTTCTTTTTCGTTACCGCTGGTTTCGTCGAAGATGCTGGCGATTTGCTCGTAGCCGTCTTTTTTGGCTTGGCTGGCATAATATTCATATTTGACGCGAGCCTGAGTTTCCCCGGCAAAGGCCTCTTTTAAGTTTTGTTCTGTCTTACTACCTTTTAGTTCTGGCATATTTTTCTCCTTATCTGTTAAAATGATAACATGCCAGTGGAGAGAATCATAGATACGGTAGCGCACGAGGATGATCGTGACGAACAAGCGGTGGAGATTAGTTTGCGGCCGACGAGTTTTGCCGAATATATTGGGCAGGAACGGCTGAAAACGAATTTGAAACTTGCGATTGACGCGGCGAAAAAACGCGGCGAGGCAATGGACCATGTTTTGCTGTATGGCCCGCCTGGGCTTGGAAAGACCACGATGGCGGGGATTATTGCGCATGAGATGGGGGCGAATTTGCGGATAACAAGTGGTCCGGCGATTGAAAAAGCGGGAGATTTGGCATCAATTTTGACAAATTTGGCTGACGGAGATGTGTTATTTATTGATGAGATTCATCGGTTGCGGCGGGCGGTGGAAGAGATTTTATATTCAGCGATGGAAGACTACAAGTTGGACATTGTGATTGGAAAAGGTCCGGCGGCGCGCAGTGTGCGGTTGGATTTGCCGAAATTTACGATTATTGGAGCGACCACGCGGACTGGTTCTTTGGCGGCACCGTTACGCGATCGCTTCGGACATCAATATCGTTTGGAATATTACCAAGGCAGCGAGATTCAGCAGATTATTGAGCGGGCAGCACGGATTTTGGATTCGAAAATTACGCCGGAAGCGTCAGAATTATTGTCGGCGCGATCGCGTTTGACGCCGCGGATTGCGAATCGGCTGTTGAAGCGAGTAAGGGATTATGCAGATGTGAACGGGGATGGAATAATTGATCAGCCAACAACGTCGCGAGCTTTGGAATTGTTGGATATTGATGAGTTGGGATTGGACCCAGCGGACCGCAACATGCTGCAATTGATGATTGAAAATTATGATGACAGACCGGTGGGATTGACGACAATAGCGGCTTTAACTGGGGATGAAGCTAGCACGATCGAAGATTTTTATGAGCCGTATTTGATGCAGCTGGGGCTAATCGAACGCACCCCTCGAGGGCGACGTGCTACTATGAAGGCGCGGGAGCATATTAGGAAACAAAAAGACTAACCCTCTTTCTCGCGACCGTACTTGTTGCGAAAAGGGGGTTAGTCTTTTTGTTTCCTAATATAGTCCTACCGACATCTTGATGCGGAGAGTGCTGCCGTCGGGGAGGGGGACGAGAGTGTCGACGCCATTGGCGGCGCGGCGCATGCGGGTAGTTTTGCCGTCTGGCCAATTGAAAACCACATAACCGGCGTTTTCGGTAATCGTAAATTCTCCGTAATTAGGCAAGCTGCCAATATAGCAGTTACGCAAAATTGCCTCTCTCAGGCTATACATTGTGGTCCTCACTTATTCTCAATTTCAGTATAGCGTGAAAAAAATGTGATGACAAACATAAGCGGTATTATGGTGTAAAATGGAATTATGATATATAGAAAAACTGGGATTATAGGGGTGGTGTTGGTATTGTGCAGCGTATTTTTGGCATGTTGCCAGAGTGGGGCGGCATTTGCGGGCGTAAATGATTTTTATTTTAGCGACTACGATGTGGAGTTTTATTTGATGCGGCAAACTGACGGCGTGAGCAAAATGGAAGTGACCGAGAGGTTAACGGCGGAGTTTCCAAATTTCAATCAAAATCATGGAATTGTGCGGGTGATACCGACGACGAATAATGACGGCAGGAATTTGGTGATGGATCCGAACACGTTGTATATGAGTGCGTGGCGTAATGGCGAACGAGAGGCAATAAATAATATCTCAGAAGATAAAACTTATCATGAAGCGCAGATTGGAAGTTCAAATGTATATGTGCATGGTACGCAACATTACGAATTGAAATACGCATTTGAGCGGGTGATTATGGATTTTGGTGATTGGCAGGAATTGTATTGGGATACGAACGGGACGGGATGGAAGCAGAAGTTTGAGGCGGCGCGAGCAACGGTGTATTTGGATGAGGCTGGGCTGGCTGGCTGGACGGGTGAGGCTTGGTGCTATGTGGGGAAGTATGGGGAGAGTGGACAGAGTCGTTGTGATTGGACGAAAGTCGATGGAGGTGTGGAATTTTGGGTAAGGGACGATGGGCCGTTGGCAGTATTGATGCCAGGTGAAAATATGACAATTGTACTGAAGTTTGCAGCGGGGACGTTTGTGGTGCCAGCGACGCCGCAAAATTATACGCTCTTGATAGCCGGTGCAATATTTGCGATTTTAACGACGGCAGCGATAGTGTTGATGATGATGTTCTGGGGTAAATACCGCGATAAGTACAAGAAGTGGAAGCACAGTCCGATAGCGCCGGAATATCAGCCGATGGAGGGGGTGACGGCGGGACAGGCGCAAAGATTGATGTTGAAAGGGGTAAGGGCGGGAGCGCAAAATATTACAGCGACGGTGATAGAGTTGGCGGTGCAAGGTAAAGTGAAAATTGTACAGAAGGAAAAGGCTGGGCTGTTTGGGGCAAAATGGGAAGTTAAGGTGCTGAGCCTGGCGGGACTAAAGGAAAGCGAGCGGCTGAGTTTGGAATATCTGAACGGCGGCAAGTCTGTGCAGGATGAAACGACTATTGAGATTAAGAAACGCCGGAGCAGTACGGGTCTGGCGGCAATATTCAAGGTAATTGGCGTCAAGACCGAGTCGGAATTAGAATCTGCGGGCTATATGAAAAAGGCTAAAGCGGGCTGGGCGGGTGTGATAGTAGTGGTTTATGTAATGGCATGGTTCTCGCTGATGCTCCTAATGGTCATCATGATGGATGATACGGTGGGGGTAGACGTGATGGGGGAGTGGTTGATGGTGCCGGTGACTTTCGCGGGAGTGATTGTGATGGTGTGGCTAATAGCTCGGAATACCAAAATAACGAAATTTGCGGAACGGACGGATGAGGGATTGCGGGCGGAGGTGTATTTGCAGGGGCTGAAGCGATATATGGAATTGGCGGAAAGGGATAGGATTAGAGTATTGCAGAGCGTGAAGGGGGCAGAGCGGATTGATATTGACGATAAGAAGAAGTTGGTCAAGCTGTACGAAAAGTTGCTGCCGTATGCGGTAATTTTTGGCATAGATAAGAGTTGGGCAAAGGAGATGGAGCCTCTGTATGCGGAGGGCGGAACGGCGCCAGGTTGGTACGTGGGCGTTGGGGCGTGGAGCGCAATGAGTTTTTCGAGCAATATGAGCAGTTTTAGTTCATATGCAACGAGTAGTGCGACCAGTTCGTCGGGAAGTTCAGGAAGCGGGGGCGGCGGATCTTCCGGAGGCGGGGGCGGTGGTGGAGGCGGGGGCGGTTGGTAAGAAAAAAGCCGTCGGTTAATCCGGCGGCTTTAGCGGGTGGATGTTTAGGCTGGGAAGACCAGCGCTATTGTGTCGTCTACGACGACTACGCATAATTCTTTCGAATCTATGAGCGCTTGGTGGGACTCTTTGTCGAGCTTTTCGAGAACGTCGGCGATCCATCCGTAGTCAACCAGCCCCCTAGCATAAGGCGTTTCGCCTTTATCGCGAATCTCTTGCCAGTTAAATCCAGGCATGAGTTGATTGGCAATCAGTCCACCGTATTCATCGTCGACATTAAAAATACCTATAACGACAGCCTTTGGTCCTTGACCGAGCGTGGCGGCGCGATTCTTAAAATGGTCAATGCGATCGGATTGGAATTCAATGATTTTACGCCTGCATTGATCCTTTGCGAAGGCTCTGAATAGGGCCATAGCTTGGGGATCATGTAGTACGATTTCGCCGTCGACTTCTTCGACGTAGGCAAGACCGTTTTGCTCACAGTAAACCTTCATGTCAGCGTAGGACATAATTATCCCTCCTAGTAATATACTTAAGATTTAATGATCTTAAGTTTTAATTATATCATAAAAATACGAAAAAGTCTACTTATTCCCAGAAGCGTTTCTTAGTGGAACGGAACTGCTGTAGAATTTCTTTTTGTTTGCGGCTGAGGTTTTTAGGAATTTCGACATAAATAGTGACAATGTGCGGACCGCGTTCGGTAGAATTAAGACGAGGTGCGCCGTGCCCGGAAAGTTTGAAATTGGTGCCGGGTTGAGTACCGGCGGGAACTTTCATGGTAACAGTGCCGTCGATAGTTTCGACATCGATTTCGCAGCCGAGTGCGGCGTCGGCCATGGTGATGAGTTCTTCAGAAAGAATAATGTCGCCTTCGCGGGTGAAATATTTGTGGGCACGAACGCGGACTTGGACGTAGAGATCGCCTTTTTGACCGCCGCGTGGTGCTTCCCCGCCCTTTCCCGCAATGCGGATGGATTGGCCGTCAAAAATACCGGCGGGGACTTTGAGTTTAATGTTTTCGTCATGAATATCAACATTTTTGGTGGTGCCAAAAATGGCCTCTTCAAAATCAATGGTGATTTGAGTTTGAAGATCTTGGCCGCGAGCGGGTCGGCGACCTCTGGGGCCAAAACCGAAAATACTGCCTAGGATGTCGTCGAAGGCACCACCTCCGCCAAAATCGAATTGGAAAGATTGGCCATTGAAATTGAAGTTGCCGTTTTGGAAGGGGTTCCCTGCCCCGCTACTGCTGCCGCCGACACCGGCGTGGCCAAATTGGTCGAAGCGTTGGCGTTTTTGCTTGTCGCGCAGGATTTCATAGGCCTCGTTGGCTTCTTTAAATTTGGTTTCGGCTTCTTTGTCGCCAGGATTTTTGTCGGGATGGTATTTGACGGCTAGCTTGCGGAAAGCCTTTTTGATCTCATCGTCAGAAGCGTTTTTGTCGACGCCTAGAACTTCATAATAATCACGTTTTGCCATGTGCGTATTGTAGCACTTAGCAGTCTAGGGGGCAAGAGTGCCAATTTGGATGGAAAACTTTGTGCTAATGCTTTAATCTCGCTAATCTGGCGTGATACTGTGATGCTATATATTTCTTTGAGACTCAAAGATTATGTAGTTGTGGAGTTGATCTTCCAAAAAACCGTTAAGTAGATTACTACTTAACGGTCACAACCAGGAGGGGCGTTCTAGACGACCCCTCTTATGTTTTTATTTTAAGCGTTTTGGTGCGGATGTCAAGATTATCGAGCTATACAACGTACGGTCATAGTTGAAGTAGTGTTCATACCGTTGCCGGTGGACATACTATTTGCTTGGACGTTCATCGAAATTAGACTATTAGCTGCATAAATATAAGCTGTTAAATATTCTCCTCGGGCGCCTTGTTGATTTACTGGTGATGGAGCACCGACTCCAGCGAAGAGGCCGCGCCAGGTGGAATTATTGATTCTTGCGCCTACGCCAGTTCCCGTTCCCCAACTTAATGCAGTTTGCAGAGTGTCAAAATCTGCCCGCAGGGGTAATCGCCAGTTTTTCGGACAAATAGAGTTTGTGGCTGTATTTCCAGCAGATGCTGAGGTTCCAACTGCTGCGGTGGTCCATGGGTACGCCATGCCACACTTATGGGTATAGATTGCCGTATCTAGATTAAGACAATAATTTTGAAATGGGTCACCTGAAATACTGAAGGGAACGTTGGGGTTGACTATGCTGGATGCATTTAGAGTATAAGTTCCAGAGGCTATATCGCTAGTTATACTATCTAACACCATGCTAGATCCGGTTGGCTGCAGGGCGAAATTATCTACTATCCAACATTTGTTATCTTCTAATTTCCTGACTTTATAGATTCTGTTATCTCTGACATCCATCAGATTCAATTCTGAGCCGACTGGGGGTATTGCGGGGAGGCTGGGATAAACCGGCATATCTATGCACATTTGCGTAGTAAAATCTTGCATCTTAGGAACAAAAATTACCTCAACCATAATATCACTATTACTAGCTCCACCAAACGTCTTCACAATCACTGGATAAATACCAGGCTCTAGTTCTGGGACAGTACAGGTCAACTCTGTATTGCTGATGACGACTCGATCAGTACAACGCATAGCAGCACTGCTGCCTCCTCCTACACTACTAGGGCCTATGAGTACACTGAGTACTCCACTACTAGCTCCTCCCGCATAGAAATTAGTACCAGTAATAGTGACAGTCTCTCCAGGACTAGTTGGGTCTGGGTCTACACTCACTACAGTAGGAGGAGGAACTGGATTAGTAACTGCAGTAAAAGTAATGATCTGAGAGTAGACTCCTACCTTCTGAGTCATATCTGCTTTAGCACCAAACGTTACTATAGTTTCATCATCTTCTATGGGAGTAGAGGAAGAATTAATGGTATCAGGAGGACCATCA
>Ga0082212_10000310_pt1 | contig 70724 bp, 52 predicted proteins | sample TergutNt197P3_FD_71548 | JGI IMG/M metagenome (GOLD analysis project Ga0082212, IMG submission 71548) | Neocapritermes taracua P3 segment gut microbial communities from Petit-Saut dam, French Guiana - Nt197 P3 | ecosystem: Host-associated > Arthropoda: Insects > Digestive system > Gut ...
TGTCGTCACCCCCGCCCCGCTCAAAAGCCTCGACGAGCCCACCGCAGCCCTCGACCCGGTTTCAGAGAGCAAAGTATACGGGCAATTCGGCGAAATAGTCAGCCAAAACCAAAAACACAAATCACAAAACATAACGATATTCATCAGCCACAGACTGGGCTCGACGAAACTCGCCGACGAGATAATAGTGATATCCGAAGGCCGGGCGGCGGAAACCGGCACTTTTGCCGAGCTTATGGCAAAGGGAGGCATTTATGCCGAAATGTTCGCGAGCCAGGCCGAATGGTACGCAACCGACAACGTAACGAATGTGAACGCGTAGGGGCAGGCCTCTGGTCTGCCCGCACGTACAAAATTTATGCCACCCGGCAAAGGAGGCGAAACCCATGCCATCTGAGAAGAAAACCAAGCCAAAAAAAGAAAAAGATCCGATAAATATATTTTACATGATAAAAAAAATATACCCTATGTGCTTCAAAACAAAACCGATCTCGTACCTTGTTTTTTCCCGGAGCATGGCAATGCTTCTCTTTGCCTTGATAGCGGCGAACATCATGGTCACGCAAATCTTTTTTGACGCTGTATACAAAGCTTCCATCGGGGAAAACAGCGTTTGGGGCGCCATATCCGCGCTTTTGTTTTTTATCTTGTTCAGACTGCTAAACGACATCGTCAATGCCATGAATTATTTTACCGGGCAAGTGCAGATCGAAAGGATGATAGGCTCCGTAAACTGCGGGATAAACAAAAAATCATCGCAAATCGACCCGGTGGAATATGAGAACCCCAAACGGCTCGACGACATAAACAAAGCGGCGAATGCGGCGGCCACGGTGGCGATTTTTTTCTTCAACACCACCGGGCTCGTGCTTCGCTATGCGACCTTTTTCATCTTCATGGGCTTTTATCTCACTTCCCTCAAACCGGCGCTGATACTGTGCCTGCTGTTCGTTTTTTTGCCGGTGCTGTTTTCGCATATTTTGCGTTCTTCGGTATTTGCAAAACTCGAGGACAGAGCCGCGCCGATCAGGCGCGAGGTTGAGGCCTACGGGGAAGCGGCGAGCGGAAAAAATTTCTATAAGGAAACCAGAAACTTCGGCGCCTTCAAATATCTCAAAAACCTGCTCGAAAATTCGATCGCTTCGCTCAACGCCGCAGTCTGGGGCGCGAACAAAAGGAGCGCACTGATCGATTTGGCTTGCAACGCCCTTTCTTTTTTCGGCTACGGCGCGATATTGCTTCTGTTAGTGAAATATCTTTTGGACGGGGAGATATCGGTGGGGGCGTTCGCGGCGGTTTACTATGCGACAGGCATGATTTTTGGCATTATGGAAGAAGTGATACGCTATCGAATAGGGGCGATCGCCAACTATTTCGGGCAGCTGCGCAATTTTTTGCGTTTTCTCGAAATCCCCGCAGACAGGCGCCCGAAAACGAGCATAAGCAAAAAAGAGGGGATAAGCCTGATCGGGGTGAGCTTCAGGTACCCGAACGCCGAAGCGGACTCGCTGGCAGATATAAGCCTCGACATAGCGCCGGGCGAAACGCTTGCGATCGTGGGCGAGAACGGGGCGGGGAAGACCACGCTGACGAAGCTGATCACCGGGCTGTACAAGCCCACCGCGGGCAGCGTGAGAATCGGCGGAACCGACACAAGCCAGGCAAGCTACAGCTCGCTTTTCGAAAATGTGTCCGGCGTTTTCCAGAAATACCAGCGGTACGCGCTGACCCTCCGGGAAAACGTGCAGATAGCGGACTTCGGGGACGAGGGCGGCGACGGCAAGATCGGGCGAAAGCTGGCGGAGAACCACATAGGCCACGGCGACAGGGAGACCTTCCCCTCCGGGCTGGACACGATGCTCTCCCGCGAGTTCGACGGGGTCGACCTGTCCGGCGGCCAGTGGCAGAGAGTGGCCCTGGCCAGGGGCTTCTACCGCGACAGCGACCTGATAGTGCTCGATGAGCCAACGGCGGCGATCGACCCGATCGAGGAGAGCGCGATATACAAAAAGTTCGTGGAAATCGCCGAAGACAAAACCGCGATCATAGTCACGCACCGCATGGGGTCGGCGAAGATAGCCCGGCGCATCGTGGTGATGCGCGAGGGCAAAATCGCCGAGATCGGCTCCCACGACCAGCTTCTCCTTCTCGGCGGCCTCTATGCCCATATGTACTCCGCTCAGGCCGGTTGGTACAACGGAGTTTAGTTGTCAGTTTTCAGCGGAACGAGTTTTCAATAGAACGAAGGGAACGAAAGGAACGAAAACTGACAACTGACAACTGACAACTGAAAACTACCCCAAAGGATGGGTGAGCATATATTCCACGAGCTTGTTGTATGCGGCTATCGTGAAATGGCAATATCCGTCCGAAGACAAATCCCTCGGCAAGCCGTTTTGTGAATCGCGCAGCGCCGCCGCATAGTCGAGGAACGGAAATCCGTTGTCCGAGGCGAATCGCGAGAGCGCGGCGTTCGCCTCCATTATTTTGGTGTTGTTGAGGCTTCCTTCCCCCGACCCGGCCACAACCGGGGTTATGGACATAACCACTATGGTTTTGTCCGGGCTCTTTTCTTTTATTTTGCCCACGAGAGTCGTATAGCTCTTGATGAAGCCATCGACCGACTGCCATACAAGATCGTTTATGCCGAGGCAAATGAATACATACTTTGCGCCGTACTGTGATATTATATCTTCGGGCTTGGTTTGTTTTCCCATAAAAAAGGGATGGATCGAATTGGAAGATATTTCCCTTAGGGCGTTGTTCACACCATAGCTTACCACGGCGATCACATTCAAATCCCTCAAAACATCTTTGCCGTCGTATTTTATTATTTTTCGGTACAAATCAAAGCCCGTAGTCATCGAATCCCCGAGCATTACAATATTGCCGAAATACGCATAAGGGTCGGCTACGCCGCCGCTTGGCACAGTCGCCGCTTCTGAATTGGCCGGCAAAGGGGCAGATTCGGTTTCTGTTGCCGGCGCGGATTGCGCAGGGGCTTCGGTCGGGGGCGGAGGCGTTTTTGCTTCGGTTGGGGGCGGCGGCCCGGTTGCAAGGGGAGGGTCTGAGGCGAGCAAAACCAATTTTTTGAGTTTTAAGTCGTCGCTTGAAACCGTTTCGGTTTGGATTTGTTTTTCGGTCGGCTTTTGTTCTGAGGCTTTTTCGGTAGATTCGGGTGCTGTCGACGTTTCGGTTGTTTTCGGCGTTTGCCCTTTTTTCCAGGCGAGCATTTCCTTTTCCAAAAAAGTCGAAATCTGGGTTTCAATTTCGGTTTCGGCCAAATCGGGCAAAACCGGAATTTCCGCAATTGGAATGCCGCCATCTGCGGAATTCAAAAACATTATGGCCAAAATCGTGGAGAGCACAGCCAAAAACACAAGTGATGCTGTTATTATCTGCGATTTGTTTTTACCCATTTGTATTTACCTGTTTTATTTTTACCCATTTGTTTTTGCCAATTTCATTTTGAATAGCCTCTGTTGTAGTACACACGGCCCGGCTCCATATCGCCGAACATTTCCGAGACGGTGAGCAGCGTATACCCGGAAGCGATAAGATCCGGCACGGCGCGTTCCATCGCGTCCACGGTAGTGGAATGCACGTCGTGCACGCAGATGACTCCGCCGTCTTTGGCCATCGACATTATGTTGTTGTAGACTGCGTTTGCGTTGCGGAGTTTCCAATCGAGCACGTCGATATTCCACTGGATGAGCGAGAGCCCCATTTCTTTCGAAATGTTTTTTATGTTGTCGTTGTAGGCGCCGTATGGGACTCTGTAAAATTTGGGCGTTATTCCGGTGACTTCGTAGATTGCGTCGTTTGTGCTTTGCAGCTCCCACCTTATTTTTTCGTTTGACGATTTGGTGAAATAGGGGTGGTTCCAAGAATGGCCCGCTACTTGGTGCCCATGTTCGACCATGCGTTTTATAGTTTCCTTGTATGACGGTATTTTATAGCCCACAACAAAAAATGTGGCTTTCGCTTTGTTGTCGGCGAAAATTTCAAGCAGCCTTTCGGTGTGCGGGCCCGGCCCGTCGTCAAATGAAATCACCAAAAATTTTTCGGTTCCGTCGTTTTGCAATTGCAAAACGGGAGATGGCTCGAAATCAGGTTCTTTTGGAATCTGATCCGGTTCCGCTTCGGGAGGAAAAATTTCGGGTTCGGATAACGTCGTTTCGGGTTCGGGGGGCGGGTCGGAGGCGAGCGAAACGAATACTTTGAGCAATTGATTTTCCGGAATCGGTTCGTCCAATGGTTCCCTGTCCGGGATTTGCGGTTCGGCGGAGGCATTTTCCTCTTGTTTTTCGGTTGGTTCGGGTATCACCTCCGGTTCTTCGGCGGCGGAAAGCGGCGGATCTTTTTTCCAAGCGAGGATTTCCAATTCCAAAAAAGTCGATTTTTGGGTTTCAAACTCGGAATCGGGCGCAGCGAAAAAACTAAGCTCATCTGTTTTTGGCGGATTCCCGATTCGGTTCGAAAAAAAACCAAAACCGAAAATCGCAGCGGACAAAGCCAAAACCGCAACTAAAACGGATATCGCAATTGATTTCTTTTTTTCCATTTGTTTCAAACTTTCGGTATTAAGATTATGTAAACATTATATCACATATATATCAATATTGTCAATTATAAATATTCATATTTTGCTGATAGAATAAAATAAAATACAAAATTTGAAAGGGGCGCAAAATAATTATGGCAATTTCAAAAATCAAAATTATAGCGGTTGTGTCGATTGCCGCGATATTGTGCGCATTTTTGCCCGGTTGCGGCGGAAATGGCGAAAACGTCGAAAACGAAAAACCGACCGCCGGGCAAAATGAAGGCGGGGAAAGCGAAAACGGACAAAACGAAAACGAGGCCGATGACAAAAATTCGGTGGGGGCTAAACCCGAATACGATTTGCCGGAAAAAAATTTCGGCAAGTACGAATTTCGGATATTGTCCAGAAGCGAAGATGTCCAGCACTGGTGGAACAACGACATAAGCGCCGAATCGGAAACGGGCGACCCGATAAACGACGCGGTTTTTGAAAGAAACCAAAAAGTCGAGGAAAAATACGACATAGCGATAACAAACATTCCCGATGCGAGCGTGGGATCTAAGGCGTCCAGATCGATAAAAGCGGGAAGCGACGATTACGATCTGGTGGTCATCGGGCTGCGCGACGGGCAGGACAACCTTATGACTTCGGGCTATTTGTTCGATTTGGCGACGATGCCGTATGTCGACCTGACAAAGCCTTGGTGGGACCAAAAGGCGGTCGAGCAGCTTTCGATTACAGGCAAGCTGTTTGCCACTTCATGCGATGTGACGGTTAGGGACAAAGATGCGATCATCATACTGATGTTTTCCAAAACTTTGTTGAAAAACAACGAGCTCGAAGACCCGTACCAACTCGTCTTGTCGGGGAAATGGACTCTCGACAAAATGCTTTCCATGATGAAAGCCGCATCCAAGGACTTGAACGGGGACGGCGCGATGGATCTCGACGACCAATACGGGCTTTCCTCGCAGTACAAACATTCACAATATTTGTTCAACGGGGCAGGGGAATACATGAGCAAGCTAAATTCCGCAAAAATCCCGGAAATCACCATGTACAGCGAAAGGGCGGCGGCAGTTTGCGAAAAGATACTCGAAATTCAGGGCGACAAAAATATAGCGATAAACGCCGAACAGGCGAGCGGCAAATTCACCGACATCTGGGATGCTTTCCAAGTTCCCATGTTCGCCGAAGACCGCGCATTGTTCTACCATGCGGGCATGAACAGGGTGACGCTGCTGCGCACGATGGAAACCGATTTCGGAATAATACCGCCGCCAAAATACGAAGAAACGCAGGCAAATTATTACGCATCGGTGGATGCCTGGTGCACAAGCGCGGTCAGCGTTCCCATAACGGTCGCCGACAAAGAAACGACCGGGCTCATACTCGAAACCCTGGCATATGAGAGCAGGTACACGCTGCTGCCCGCATATTACGATATAAATTTGAAAACCAAATTCGCCAGGGACGAAGAATCGAGGGAGATGATAGACATAATCCTCGCCAACCGCTTGTACGACTTGGGCGATATGTATTCCTGGGGCAGCATGGGTTCGTATTTTGACGGCCTTTCGCAAAACAAAAGCGATTCGCTATCGACATTTTGGGAAAAGAATTCATCCAAAATAGAATCGGCAATGCAAAAAACGGTGGACAAATTGATGGAAATAGATTGATTTGCCGCTTAACCCGTTCCCAAAATAAAAAAAAGCCGCATAAAGCGGCTCTTTTTATTTCAGCGTCAATCGGAGGGAGGGCTTACTTGGGCTTTTATGTCTGCCATCAATTCGGTCCAGCCGGCATCTTCGAATTCGGGGGTCACATATCCCGAAACATAATCGTCTATATCTTCGTATTCCGAAGGGATATTGCCATCCAGCAGGATGCGCTTGAAATTCCGGCTCAACGCTTCCACTTTCGGTATCGCCTCTTCCGATTCGGGGGTCAGCTTGCTTTTGTCGAAATATAAATTCAAAAACACGGAATTTACCACGTTGAGGTTGTGCTCTTTCGCTATTTCATATTTGTTGGGATTTTCCCCTTCCATCAAATCGCCGATGAATTGATTGCCCGTATAATTGGGATCCACCATGTATTGGGTGTTTATGCGTTCGATCCTGTTGTTGTCGTTGTATATATAGTGGGTTTTTTCGATCCCGTAGGCAAAAAGGTTTTTGAATTGCTTGTTTGTGTTCATCAAAGTGATTATTTCCATGCAGCGCATAGTCGTCACTTTCGAAGACACGGATACCGCGTACATCCCGTTTTGAAGGTCATATCTGTCCGCTACAGGATTTGAATACATTATGTATTCATAATCGAACCCGTTGGCTTTGTCTGCCGCTTCCCAGGCCAATTTGTCTTCGAGCGTCCCTGTGGCCACATATGCGGCGCGTTCTTTGCCCGCAGGGACGTCAGACGTTTCGAACAAGCCTTTTTCTTTGTATTCCTGGTTTAGCTTGGCCACGGTCAAAAACGGCGCGGAAGTGTATTTGTTCGCCATGCTGGCTTTGGCAGGGGCCAAAGTGGTGACTGCCGGGGTGTTTTTTGGTTTGTTGGTGGTGGGCGGTATCGTGGTTTCGAGCGGGTCTTCGGTCACCAAATTGCCATCGTCGTCCGTTGGGGGTTCTGTGGCTTTCGTGGTGGGCGGTTCGGTGGGTTCCTGTTCGGGCACATAGACAGACGGCCTGCTTGTGTTGGATACGGCTGCGAAATCCTGCATTTCGGGAAACAGGTTGTCAAAATTTTTGATTGGCTCAAAAGGCCCGTTGATGAGCGCGACATCGCTTTTGTTCGCTTTCACCCATTCCAAATATTGAGTGAGGTTTTGGTATTCTGTCACTTTTTTCAAATCTAATTTGCTTAGCTTCACGATGGCTTCTTTTTCTTCGCCCTCTTCGCTTTCTTCGTCATCGGCAGTTTCCTCGTCTTCTGAATCTTCCTTTTCGGCGGCGGCCGCTTCCGCCGCTTCCGCAGCGGCTATCGAAGCCTCTGCAGCGACGTTGAACTCTTCGACGAGGCGCTTGTTGACTGCGATGTACGTGGCTTCGCCAATCAGCTTATTTGTCGGTATCGCGAGGGTTTTGTCGCCGTATTGCCCCGCCATCATTATCGAGGGGTGGATAAATTCCTTCAACACTTTGGCTTTCGTGCCGAGTTCTTCGTCTAATCCTTCCAAGCGGTCGTCAGCTGCAAGTTCTTGGAACATTTCGGAAGAAGTTATGAGGAAGATGTCCAATTGGTCTTTTTTCAAATCGGGCCAAATTATCTTTTCGGTATAAAGCTCCGTGGTTCTGGGTGGATCGGTTGGCTTTTTGGTCGGAGCCTGTGTAATGCCGGCGGCTTTGTCTTTTCTGGCTTGTTCCTTGCTCTCTTTTTCTATTGATTTGGATATCTCCTCTTCTTCTTTCAGCCTTTCCTGCTCTTCGTCGTATGCCTCATAAAGCCTTGTTATTTCCGCTTCGTATTCGTCCCTTTTCAAGCCGATCAATTTTATCCTTGTGGTATATTTCGTTTCAGTTATGTTATTTATTTCCTTTTCCACTAAATCGATCGCTTCTTGGGTGGTGGAATCCTCTACTAAGAAACGAATGGTCAGCAATACAGCCTTCCGGTTTTGCGCTTCGTCCCAGCGCTCGCCGGAATCGCAGCTCGCGAAAACGACGGGGAAAAGCATGCAAGCCACGAGAAAGACACAAATGCGAGCCGTCAGCTTTGTTTTTTTCATTGGATGAAACCTCCTTAAAATAATTTTCCTTACGACCTCCATGTCGCCGATAATATTTAATAGTATTTTACACTAAAAAAATGAATGTGTCAAGTATAAAATTGTGTAAAAACACAATAATGCCAAATTTTTTTTTTGCGGGGCTTCAATCCAGATAATCCCTGAGCCTTTTCGAGCGGCTGGGATGGCGCAGTTTTCTCAATGCTTTAGCCTCTATCTGCCGTATCCGCTCCCTGGTGATGTTGAAAACTTTACCCACTTCCTCGAGGGTGCGCGACCTCCCGTCTTCGAGCCCGAACCTGAGTTTGAGGACGTGTTCCTCCCTGGGGCTGAGCGTCCTGAGCACTTCGCACAGCTGTTCCCGGAGCAGCGTGTACGAGGCGGCTTCCGCAGGGGCGGGGGCGTTGTCGTCTGAAATGAAGTCGCCAAGGTGCGAATCGTCCTCTTCTCCGATGGGCATTTCCAGCGAAACGGGTTCTTGGGCGATTTTCATTATGTCGCGCACTTTATCTACTGACATATTCATTTCCGCCGCCACTTCTTCGGGCGAAGCCTGGTGCCCCAATTCCTGATGCAGCTGCTTTGAGATTTTATTCACTTTGTTTATCGTCTCGACCATGTGCACCGGTATCCGGATCGTCCTCGCCTGGTCGGCTATCGCCCTCGTTATGGCTTGGCGTATCCACCATGTGGCGTAAGTCGAAAATTTGTAGCCCCTGCCGTAATCGAATTTTTCAACGGCTTTTATAAGCCCCAAATTTCCTTCTTGGATCAAGTCCAAAAAGAACATCCCTCTTCCTACGTAGCGTTTGGCAATGCTCACCACGAGCCTCAAATTCGCCGCGATTATTTTGTCTTTGGCCAAAGAGTCGTTTTGGGACATTTTTTTGGCGAGCTCTATTTCTTCGTCGGTTTCCAACAACGGCACTTTTCCGATTTCTTTTAAATACATCCTGACGGGATCGTCGATTGCCAGCCCTTCCTGCACCAACATTTTTTCCATGTCTTCCGGATTTTCGAATTTTTCCATTTCGTTGTTGATGTCTTCGAATTCGGGTATGCCGTCGTCCAAATATCCGTTGATTTCGATGCCGAGCGCTTCGAATGTTTCGTACAATTTGTCCAATTGTTCGGGGTCGCAATTCATTTCCGCTTCCAAAAGCTCTTCATTCGAAAGGCCGCCCTTGGATTTCGCTTTTTCTATCAAATCGCCTATTTCAAATTTTTTGTCTTCTATCATGTGTATCCCCCATGAGTTCATATTTGTTCATTGATTTTATGCAAGTCTGCGAATGAACTGTTAATTGATGCAAGTATGCCATGAACAGCATATGAACTGTCGTTCATATTGGTTCATTTGAACTATCGTTCATATTTGTTCATTTTTCCCTTTTATGTGATGAATCCAATTTTCGCCGGAAGAAGCTATTTCTTTGTAATCCACGTTCTTTTTTTCATAGAGTTTGTTTTGCCGATCCAAAGCGGTTATGAAATTTTCGAGTTTGCCCGATATGTTGTATTCGGGGATTTGTTCCGAGGTCATCATGGCTGTCACCCTGCTTGTTTCTTCGACGGACAAATCCTTGGTTATCATGACCGTGTCGAAATTTTCCGCATTGTCCGATTCTTTTGCGGAGACGAACAAGTTGTATATTTTTTTGTCAAATTCGCTGACAAAAAGGCTTTCATCCAGCATATTTTTGATTTCCCCGTAAAGTTCGGGGTGGTTCAGCAAAATCCCCAAAATGACTTCTTCTTTCTTAACGGATTCGGGGTATCTCGCTTTGTCGGGGTTTATCCTGTCACCAAGCCCTTCGGATTTGCGCAGGGCGTTGCCTATCATTTCGGATTTTTCTTTTTTTGTGCGCGTTGCGGCGAGTTTTTTTATGTTTTTTAAAATTATTTCGGGCGGCATTTTGTATTTTTCCGCGAGCTTTGTCCCGTAGACCTCGCGTTCCACTTCGGAATTTATGAGGGCTAATTCCCCGCAGGATTCGTTGATCGCCTTTATTTTATCTTCGGCTTCGCCCGTGTCGTATTTTTCGAAAATCGATTCGAGCCTGGTTTCCGTGTAGCTTTTGGGTTTCGCCAATCGGTTTTCCAATTTATCCTTTCCGTATTGGCGGATAAATTCGTCCGGATCTTTTGCTTCCCCCAAATTCAACACTTTCACCTCCAACCCGACTTCGCCGAGTAGCCCCGCCGCTTTCGCCATCGCCCTTTTCCCGGCTTCGTCCGTGTCATATGCCAGAACCACCCGTTTGGCATATTTTGAAATCAGCCTGGCCTGATCGGCGGTGACAGCGGTTCCAAGGCTCGCCACCGCGTTGGTGAAACCCGCTTGGTGCAGGGATATTACGTCCATATAGCCTTCGCACAATATGAAATAATCGAACTTTTTGTTTGTTCCTACCGAATTTTTGGCGAAATTTAGGGCGTACAGGTTCCTGCTTTTTTTGAAAGCGGGGGTGTCGGACGAATTTAAATATTTCGGCATGATTTGGTTGTCAGTCACCCTTCCCCCGAAAGCTATCACGTTTCCCGCCGGGTCGATTATGGGAAACATCACCCTTCCCCTGAAATAGTCGGTGTAATCTCCTTTTTTTGTAATCCCGCATAAAAAGGCGGTTTTCAACTCTTCTTTTGAAAATCCCTTTTTGGACATATGTTTTGTGAGTTCGCTCCAGGAAGAAGACGCATATCCGAGCCCGAAATGTTTGATCGCGGGATTTTTGATTTGGCGCCTAAGCAAATATTCGAGGGCTTGCACGCTTTCTTCTTTCCCGGAATCCATAAGGTTGTTGTGAAAATACAAGGCGGCTTCGCGGTTTATTTCGAACATCCTCTTTTGCTTCACCGCTTTTTCTTTGTATTCGCCGTCGTCTTCGGGTATCGGGATTTTTGCCCAATCCGCAAGTTTCAGCACGGCGGAAACATAGTCGAGGTTTTCAATCATCATCACGAAACTTATCACGTCGCCGCCCGCATCGCATCCAAAACAGCGGAAAATTTTTTTGGCGGACGATACCATGAAAGAGGGGGTTTTTTCGCTGTGGAACGGACAGCATGCGCTCATGTTCGAACCGGCCCTTTTCAGCGGGACATACCGGGAAACCACTTCTTCGATATCGCTTCTAAATTTTATTTCTTGCAAAAACGCATCCGTGAATTTCATCTTTTCACTCATTCCTCCACGTCTTGGGCACAAAAATATTGCAATACGCGGATATGGAATACCTGTCGGTCATCCCCGCGATATAGTCGCATACGGCCCTCTCGATCCCTTCGCTTTGGGTCACGGCCTCATATTCGGGCGGAAGCAAGCTTTGATTTTTTACGAAATGGCAATACAGCTGTTCGAGCATGAATTCGGCTTTTTTTTCTTCGGATTTGGCGGCGTTGTTGCTGTATACTTTTTCAAACAAGAAACCGCGCAGCTTTTCCATTGCTTCATGGATTTCGCTTTGCATCGATATTTCGCCTTTTCCGCTTGAAGCCGAAATCACCGCATTTGCCATTGTGTTTATGCGCCGGCTTCCGGTATTGCCGAGTATTCGGATCAAATTTTCGGGCAAATCACCGAAATGCAGGATTTTTGCCCGGATCGCGTCGTCTATGTCGTGATTTATATATGCGATCCTGTCTGCCAGTTTCACGATTTTGCCTTCGAGGGTTTGGGCTGTTATATCGCCCGTGTGGCAGAGTATCGCATTTCGGACTTCGCGGGTCAAGTTGAGGCCTTCGAAATTTTTTTCCAGTTTTTCGACTATCCTAAGGCTTTGTTCGTTGTGCCGGAACCCCCCGGGATAAAGGCGGTCCAAAACTTTCTCGCCCGCATGGCCGAATGGGGTGTGGCCGAGGTCGTGGCCCAAACAAGCGGCTTCGGTGAGGTCTTCGTTCAATGCCAAGGCCCTGGCGAGCGAACGGCCGATTTGGGCGACTTCCAAGGTGTGGGTCAGCCTGGTTCTGTAATGGTCGCCTTCGGGGTCGAGAAAAACCTGGGTTTTATGCGAAAGCCGCCGAAATGAATTCGAGTGGATTATCCTGTCCCTGTCCCTTTGGAATTCGGTTCTTACGCCATCGGGTTCCAAAGCGAATTCCCTTCCCGCCGTGTTTTCGCTCAGAAAAGCGTGGGCGGACAGGCTTTCGCGTTCCCTTTTATGGATTATGTCTATGCAATTCAAAGCCGGACGCCCCCTCTTTTTTTCGCGCCGATTCTCCTATGTGGCCTTTTCGCAAAGTTCAAGGCTGGAATCTATGAAGCTTTCCAATTCTTCGGCAGTGAGTTCCCTCTTGGTTATCAGGGAAAGCATATATATGTATTTCGCGGTTTCTTTGTTTTTGGATTCGGATAATTTTTGGATAAGCGGATTTTTTGAGTTGATTGTCAAAGTCTCCCCGCAATCGGAATCGGGAATCCCCGCCATGTTGGCATCTATCATTTTGTACTGCTTCATCATGTCCGATATCCTGCGCGACTGTTCGGAAAGGGTGAGCAACGCGGGGATTTTTTCGTCGGGAAGCTCTCCTACTTCTATTTTCAGGTTTTTGAATTTGTCGGGGTTTTCGTTTGCGCCTATTGCTTCTTCGAACAAATCTACGAGTTCTTGGTTTTCCGCTTTTTCCTTTTTGTCTTTTTTCTTGTCTTTGTCCTTTTTTTCGGTTTCTTCCGCATCCGAATCAACCCTGACGAATTTCACTTTCGGATTTTCGGATTTCATTTCGGCGAGGCTTACAAACTGCGTTTCTATAATGTTTTCGAGTATCAAAACTTCGCGGCCGGCCCTTTTGTGCATGCTCACGTAAACGGCCTGCGCGGCGGGGTTGTTCGTGTAATATGCATAAATGCCATCTTTTTCCTGTTTCGCCGATTTTGCGTATTCTTCGAGGGTTTTGTATTCCCCCTCCGTGTTTTTGTAAATTATTATGTCTTTGAGCCTGTCGTAAAATTTTTGGTCCCTGAGGCAGCCGTACAATATGAAAGTTTTTATGTCCTGCCAGAACCCCTCATATTCGCTCCGTTCGGTGTTGAACAGCGATGAAAGCTTGTCGCCCACTTTTTTTACGATATGCGCCGAAATTTTGGCTACATATCCGCTGTTTTGCAAAAAACTCCGGGACACGTTCAGCGGCAGCTCGGGGCAATCGATGACCCCTTTTAGCATAAGCAGGTATTCGGGTATGACTTCTTTTATGTTGTCAGCCACGAAAACCTGGTTGTAGTACAACTTGACTTCGCCTTCAAGGCTGTCGAATTGGGTGTTTATCTTCGGAAAATACAAAATCCCCTTGAAGTTGAGCGGGTAGTCCGCATTGATGTGAATATGAAACAGCGGTTCTTTGAAATCCTTGAAAACTTTTTTGTAAAATTCCAAATATTCCTCTTTTTCGCAGGAGGAAGGGTTTTTGGCCCAAAGAGGGGAAGTTTCGTTTATGGGTTTTTCGGCTTCGCATTCTTCGCAAGCCTCCCCCTCTTTGTGCTCATGCTCGTGTTTTTTGTTCGCATCCTTGAAATATATTTCATAGGGCATGAAAGCGCAGTATTTTTGCAAAATATCTTTTATTTTCCATTCGCTCAGAAATTCGCTGTTTTCGTCGTTGATGTGCAGGGTAACTTCGGTGCCCATTTCCGTTTTTTCGGAGGCGTATTCGCAATCGCCCTCATAAAGCTCGTAGGCGCCTTCTTCGGTGCAGGTCCAAAAAACCCCATTTCCGCCGGCGTATGATTTGCAGCGTATGTCCACCCTGTCCGAAACCATGAAAGACGAATAGAAGCCGAGCCCGAAATGGCCGATGATGCCGTTTTTGGCCGTGTCTTCCTTCAAGTCTTTTTCGGGAGTTTCGGGCGCTTCGTATTTTTCGATGAAATCCAATGCACCCGAAAGCGCGATTTGGTTTATGTACTTTTTTACTTCTTCGGAGTTCATCCCTATCCCGTTGTCCGATATTTTGAGCGTTTTTTCCTCCGAGTCCAGTTCGACGGTTATCGCGAACGCCCCGTCGAAATTTTCGATCTCCTCGGGCCTGGCTTCTCCCAGCGAAAGCAGCCTCTTTATTTTCGTTATGGCATCGCAAGAATTAGAAACGAGCTCCCTCAAAAATATTTCCTTATCGGAATAGAGCCACCTTTTTATGATGGGAAAAATGTGTTTCGTGTCTACGGATATGCCGCCTTGTTCAAGCATAAGTTTTTTGCCTCCTCGATTTTTGAATTTTTTTGTGATATTCTATATTATACCACAAAAATTGCGGTAAATTATAAAAAAATTTTGTATTTTAAGAAAAAATTTATTTGACAATGTAACAATTTTGTGATAAATTATATATAACCCAAATATTATGCCAATTAAAATCACGGAGGGATTGTCCAATGAAGAAAAAAAAATATTTTAAATTGTCCGCGCTCTTTTTGTGCGCCGCGCTCTTTTTGCCCATGATTTTCGCCTGCGGCGAAAAACCGGAGGATACTAAAGCTGCGACCGAAGCCCAAATCGAAGAAACCACCCCGGCCCCGACGCCGACGCCAACAGAGCCGCCTCCGCCCACAGACCCGCCGACCACGGAGGCGCCTATCCCGCCCTATGAGGCCGACGCCAACCTTTCCTATTGGGAAAACATCGAGGCGGAGCTCGCCCACTATGGGATCAGCGGCGCGGTGAAATGCCTCCCCGGGGAAGACGAAGCCGCCTTGATGAAAAAGTTCGGCGCCAACGGCTCCAAAAAAGAAGAATTGGATGTGAGCGGTGACAACGTGCCGTTTTCCGCGGCCTACAGCGTCACGGTTGCAAAAGACCAGGTGAATTTCTGGGATTCGAGCTACAGCTGCGCGCTTGAAAAAGATTTGGAGGTCGAAGAAGGCGATTTGGTGGTGGGCGTGTTTTGGGTGAGGGGTCAAAGGATAGCCGAAACCGATCAGTTCGCCGAAGACGATTTTCCCGAATATTACCTGGCAGTCAAGACAGCCACCGACAATTGGGCCACCGAAGGTGGGGTTGAACCTTCGAGGGAACAATTCGTAGATCCCGAATGGCACAAGATATTTTTTTACGGAAATGTCATGAACGAAGAGAGCAACTCCAAAAACCTCCAGTTCCAGATATTTTTGGGATATGGCAACCAGCGCGTGGATTTCGGGGGGATAACGGCGTATTTAGTGCCGTGGTCCCGCGAAAACGAAATGGCCGCCATCAAGCTCACCTACTAAAACATCATTTTTTCCACGTATTCGTCCATGAAAAACGCATCTCCCGAAAGTTCGACGTATTCCGAAATTTTCGCGAGCCGGTTTATGCGCCCTGCCGCTGCGCTGTCTAACAGCACGGCGGCGGCGCCCGTTCCGGCGGTGTTTCCCGCGACCGTTATTTTTCCTTCCAGTTCCGCGGGGATCAGCCCTATGCGGCAGGCGCTTTTTTTGTCGATGTGCGCTCCGAACCCGCCCGCCAGCACGAGCTCTCCGATGTCTGAAATTTCTTTTTTGCAATAGTGCAGGAGAGTCGTGATCCCGGCTGAAACCGAAGCCTTTGCGAGTTGGATTTCGCGTATGTCTTTTTGGGTTATGTATATGTTATGGGATTTGTCTAACATAAATGCGTTCTCGCCTTCGATCTCGCACAGGTTATTTGCGTATTCGCGGTATTTTTCGGGCATCTCCAAGCCTTCATCGCAATCCAAAACCCTTCCGGTTTCGTCTACGGCCCCAAGCTCGAGCATCAGCGCCACCGCGTCGATTATCCCCGAGCCGCATATTCCGGAAGGTTCCGCATTGCCGATTGTGGTGAATGCTATTTTGTTTGAGCCGTCGAGATATATGTTGTTTATCGCGCCTTTTATGCCCGCCATTCCGAGTTTTATGTGCGCCCCCTCGAATGCCGGTCCTGCCGCCGTGGCGCAGAAGATCAATTTTTCTTTGTTTCCGAGCCCTATTTCGCCATTTGTGCCAATATCCAAAAACAGCCTCGGCTCATCGCACAAATCCGTTTCGGAGGCTATGATCCCCGTCGCAATGTCGCCTCCGACGTAAGAGGCGAGTGCGGGCGGGAAATATATTTCCGCGTTTTGGTTTATGGTTTCGGAGCCCGATAAACCGGAACCATCCAGCAATTCGTCCAAAGTTGCCGATAAACCCAATAGACTTGCAGCCGCAAAAGGCGTAAAAGCTATGGTCTTCGGCGGCAATCCCGCTGCGATGTGCTGCATTACGGTGTTTCCGGTCAATACAAGGCTGTATATGTGATCAGGGTTTATTCCGTGTTCGCCGCACAGATTTTTAATTAGGCCGAATATGAGCGAAAGTATCATCCGTTTCAAAGTTTTTAACCCGTCCGGGTTTTCTATGGTGTAGTTTATCCTGCTTATCACATCCGCGCCGTATGCCCTCTGCGGATTTTCGTCCGCGGCCACCCCTATGCATTTTCCGCTTGTCAGGGAATGCAGATAAACCGCCGCCGTTGTGGTTCCTATGTCCACCGCTGCCCCGTAAATGTCGGCGCATTCGCCCGGTTTTGTCAGATCTGCTATTTTATTCCCGCATATTATGGCTTCGATTTTTTCGCCCGGAATTTCGGACAATCTTTTCACCAAGCGGAAAGGCAGGCTTTCCAAGTCTTGTTTTAGCGCCGTCGCCAGGTTTTTTTCGCGGGATATGGGATTTTCGAGCGTCGGCTCGGCGAGGTCGGCCGTGCATTTTTTGCATTTGTCCGGGGAAATGCTCCCCGACAATTGCCCTTCGGTCATAATTTCCATTTTGCCGGCGGACGGATTTTCCAGTTCGACGGCGACATTTCCGAAAACCTCGCACATGCACGCATACCTGATATTTTGCCCGGATTCGCCCGGCGGCAACGCGGAGATATATTTTTTTTCCGTTTCGTCGGGTTCCGAGACAAATTCATGGCCTTCCAAAATTTTGACGCGGCATTTTTTGCAAGTTTTTTTGCCGCCGCACGGAAAATCCGGTGCGGCCTCGCCGAAATCCGTCTCCGAAAGCAAATCGAATATCCGCCGCCTTCCCACGAATACCGCTTCCCTGCGGCTGTTTTTGAACAAAAAAGTTATTTTATTTTGCATTTTTCGTTTCCCTCCGGCATTAAATTGTTTAAAATATTGAAATATTAAGTAAATTTTTTGCGTTTGCGGTTGAAATATATCGCATATTGGAGTATTATTATATAATACACCAATTTGTTTTTTTTTTCAATAGTTAATTTAAAATAATAAAATAAAAAGGAAATGTTTTGACCGTGCAACAAAAAAAAGACACAAAACCAAATAAAAATGCCAAAAACGACAGAAATACATCTTATTACAGAGCCCGGGTGAAAGTTGCCGCAAAGAAAAAAAAGGATTCGTCGGCTTACGTCGAAAAAGCGAAAAAACGCCAAATGACCAGCTATAAGCGGGCGCTGTTGGTGCTTTTCGCGCTTATGCTTCTATTTACGGGGGTAATTTTTTTGGGGATGTTTTTGAACAATTTGGTGATCAACGGAGAAGAGCCGGAAACCACTGCCGAAAATGATTGGGAAGACATATTCACCACCGACCCGAACTCCCCTCCGGAAAATTCCGCTTCGGCAGGCCATCCTTCGTTTCCGGAAATCGAAAACCCCGGCTCCAATGAAATTTCAGAAATCTTTTACCGCTATAACGGAGCCTATTTGGACGTTTCCAAAATAGATAGCCTCGAAAGCCTGCAGTTTTTCGCGGACAATATAAAATCAAAAGGCATAAACGCGGTGAACATCGACATAAAAAAAGAAGACGGGACAGTGCCTTACCATGTAAACTCGCAGACGGATTCGGTGATGATAGGCGAAAACCAAATAGATATTCAAATCGGCGAAATAATAGGCCTGCTCCACGAAAACGGGTTATATGTATCGGGCACGATATGCTGCTTCAAAGACAACCTTGCCGCTTCGACTTTCGTGAACTACGCCATAAAATCATCCTCCGATCTGATGAGATGGGAAGATGTCGAAGGCGATCTCTGGATGAGCGCATATTCAACCGGGGCGCAAGAATACGTAAAAGGCATAGTTGAGGAAAGCGCGAGGCTCGGATTCGACGAAATAATTTTGAGCTGGTTCTTTTTTCCCAACATTTCAAACGAAAATTACCTCGTTTACGGAAACGAAAATGACAGCCGGGACAAATATGCCGCAGTGAAGGATTTCGTCACGGATCAAAGGCGGGCCCTCGACCAAATCGCCCCCAAAATAAAACTCGGTTTTCATATCCCCCTGCAATATTTTTTGAATGTGCCGAATGAAACAATGGGCCTGAACCCCGCCGATATTTCGGAATGGTGCAATTTTTTCGCGACGGATTTCTTCCCCTCCAAACTCTCCGACAATTCGGTAATAAACGGCGAAACCCTGTCCAATCCCGTGGGCACCCCGTATGAAACGGCAAAGGCGCTGTGCGGCCATTTCAAATTCATCTCCGAAAACATGAATTTCAGGCCTTACCTCCAAGCTTTCAAGGAATATGGCGAGCAACAAATAACAAACCAGAAACAGGCTCTGATCGAAAATGAAATAAATGTCTGGCAATTGGTAAATTATGACAATTATTATTGATTATATATTATTCGGGGAGTTTTTATGATGAAGTTTCAAAAAAGAATCGCGCTTTTTTTGGCTTCGGTTTTTGTGGCGGCGTGCTTCGGCTTTCCGGCTGCCCGAACCGAAGCGGCCGGCGCTTACGCCAAAATCGGGGACAACGAACTAAGGGGCGTATGGATCGCCTCGGTGCTGAACATCAATTTCCCGTCGAAATCCGGTCTTTCGGCGAACCAGCTGAAAGCCGAACTGGACGAAATAGTGAAAAATTGCAAAGAAGCGAATTTTAATGCGATATTTTTTCAGGTCCGGCCTACCGGGGACGCATTGTACGATTCCGAATATTTTCCCACGTCAAAATACCTGACCGGAAAACAGGGGACTCCGTTTCCGGAAGGGTTCGACCCGCTTGGTTATATCATCGAGATCGCCCACAAAAACGACATCGAGCTTCACGCCTGGATAAACCCATACAGGATAACCACAGACACCACAGATCTGGGCGCGCTCGCGCAAAACAACCCCGCGAGGCAAAACCCGTCTTGGACGGTGGCGTATAACGGGATGTTGGTTTACAACCCGGGGCTGCCCGAAGTGCGCCGCTTGATCACCGACGGCGTGATCGAGATAATAAAAAACTACGATGTGGACGGAATACATTTCGACGACTATTTTTACCCGTACCCCGACGGAAAGGGAGGCGTTTTCAACGATGCGCCCACATATGAAAAATACGGGGGCGATTACAAGAATTTGGACGATTTCAGGCGCGCGAGCGTGAACAAGCTCGTGGAAATGGTTTACATGGAAATAAAAAAGGAAAACCCAAGCGTGAGGTTCGGCATCGCACCGTTTGGCATATGGGCGAACAAATCCGATAGAGCCCCCACAGGCTCGGCCACCAAAGGCTTTGAGAGCTATTATTCGATTTACAGCGATTCCAAGGCTTGGATAAACGGAGGCTATATAGACTACATCTGCCCGCAGATATATTGGGCTTTTGGCACCGCCGTGGCGCCTTTTGACGTTTTGGCGAGGTGGTGGAGCGCGGTGGTGGATGGCACGGGCGTGGATTTGTATATCGGCCATGCCGCCTACAAAGTGCCCGGGGATTTCAAGAGCGAAACCGAAATTTTGCGCCAAGTGGAATACGCCCGCGCCTATATGGGCGTTGCCGGCAGCGTGATGTACGGGTATTCGAACATAGCGGCCAACGACTATAATCTAAAAGACAATTTGGCCAAAATGTTCGACGCCCCGCGAAAAGTGCCGAAAACCATATCGAACGGCGCAAAAATCAGTTTCGGCAGGCCGAGGGACGGATCTACGGTGACCGATGCGCAAATAAACATAATGGGCGCTTCCGACCCGGCTTATCCCGTGTATTTCAAAGGGGAAAAAGTGACAAGGACGAAAAGCGGATTCTTTTCGGTGTATGTGGGATTGCAAGACGGAAAAAACACAATAACTTTCAGGCAAAACAACAAAGATTACGCAAACATCGTCACAAAAGGCAAATATGCGGCCCCGCCCCAATCCGATGCCCCGGCTCAAACGACGGAGAGCGCACAGCCGGAGCCTGAAAGTGCGGCAAACGCCAAGCCGGCAGATAAATCGGCGACCGGGGCCTGCGAAGTGATAAATGACTATTCCCATTTGAAAATATCCACGACCTCGGAATTCTACAGCGATTATCTTCCCGCTTCCGTGGGGATGCGCGACAACATAATCGGGTTTTCGGACGGGTATTACAAACTCGGGTTCGGCGGCTGGATAGCTGCCGAAAACGTGGCTCTTCTGCCAAACAGGAATCTGCTTGTGAACAGGGTGTTGTCGGCAGGAATGGAAAACATGGGATCCGTGACCGAAATCAGGTTTGCCGTGACCGAAAACGTGCCGGTGAACGCAAAATGCAAGGACGGCGTATTCACGCTTACATTGTTCAACACGCCCGACGGCGCACCCGCGCTCGCCCTCGCCGACAACCCGATATTTCAAACAGTGACAAAAAGCTCCGAAAGGGCAAAAAAAACCGCCACATATTCGTTCGACTTGAAAAACCCCGACAACTGGTATGGTTTCGATGTGGCATACGAAGGCGGGTTCATCGTGGTAAAAGTGAAAAACCCGATGAAAAAAAACGAAGGAAGCCTCCCATTGGAAGGCCTCACCATAATAGTGGACGCGGGCCATGGCGGCGCGGATACCGGGGCGCTCGGTTTTATGCCAAACAAGGACGAAAAGGATTTGAACCTCGAACTGGCGATCGCCGCGAAAACAAAGCTCTCCGCTCTGGGGGCAAACGTGATAATGATGCGCGAGCGGGACGAAACGCTGGACATTTATACGAGAATGGACAGATATACAAAAATAAACCCCGATTTGCTCGTTTCGCTGCACTACAATTCGCTCGGCGACGCGCAGGACAATTCGAGAGTCAGGGGATTTCTGGGGCTGTACTGCAACGATTCGGGCAGGTTATTGGCCAAAGCTTGTTCGGGCGCAATATCTTCGCATTTAAACAGAGCCGAACGCGAACCGAGGTACCAGGCGCTGGCCATGCTGCGAAGCCACAGGTTCCCCGCCACTCTTTGCGAAATGGCGTTTATCACCAACCCCGACGAATATGAAATTTCCGCGAGCGCCGAAGGAGTGAGGCGTTCCGCCGACGCGCTTGCGGAAGGCATTTTGAAATGGATAGACGAACAGCAGAAGTGGGTGAAATAGGGGCAAAAAACTCAATCGCTGACAAAGGATTCAATCGTTTTGTCGATCGCTTTTTTGTAGGAGTCTTTTTTCTTTTCGTATGTCGAGACAAAATCGCGCTTCTTTGGCCTGTACATATCTTCGAGCACGGAACCAAGCCCTCCCCAACCGTACATCCCGGCCAGTTCATAAACGCGGGAATCCAAGATTATGTCTAACATTTCTATGGATTCTTCATCTCTTAGAAATTTGCCGTTTATAGAAATTTCGTAATATGCGGGCCTAACGGTGTAGTACGATTCGGCCGCCAGCGCCTCCAAGATTATTCCGGTGCGCTCCAAGTTCTGGTTTGTGGTGGGTATCGAAAGCGCGGAGGCCGTTGGGTGGACGTAGTGCGCATAGTCTTTTTGGGTCAGCTCATATTTTGGCATGGGTATTATTCCGAAATTGGTTTCCATGTTCCTCATGCGTATGACGAGCTGCAAAGCGGTTATTTTGAAAACTGCCTGGTTGTTCTCAAACATGGCCTGCGTTATCTTGAAAGGCTCCGCATCGCTCAAATCCCAATAATTGTACGAAACCGTATTGTCGTACATGAGATCGTATATCTTTTCGATGATGGAAAGCGAGCGTTCCGTGTCCATTTCGGTATAGGGCAAATCGTCCGAATCCTTCTTTATGTACTTTTCGCCGGCGGCGAGATAATAGGCGGTCATATTTTCGCCTTGCGAAACATTGCCGTAAAAATCGTTTCTGTCCATGATGCCGTCGCCGTTTAAGTCTTTGGATACCCCTTTGCACATATCGAGCAGTTTGTCAAAGCTCCATTTATCGTTTTTCACTATGTCGTATGGGTTTTCGAGAGCGAGGTCTTTTATAAGTTCTTTGTTGAAAATGACCAACCAAGTCGCATCGTTGTCCATTATGAACAGATCCCCCACGGTGAAAAACAGTTTGCCGCCAATTGTCAGATCCACGTTCGCTTTTTGGTCCCACCACTTTTGAGCCAAATTCAAATATGGCACCTGTTTCAAGTCTATTAAACTGCCCCCGGCAGCGAGAGTCGCTTGATTGTACATATTCGGGACTACCGCGTCGTATATGTCGTCGCCTGCGGAAACCGCTTTTTTCACCGCTCCGGGCATATCGCCGCTCGCTGAGGGGATTTCTGCGATTTCGACGTTGTACTTTGCTTCGATATAGCGGTTTCGCGCGTATACTGCGTCGTTTATCGGTTCGCCGCTTTCTTCCGAGGCGCCGATGTCCTGGCTCGCCCATTCGTTGAAAACCGGGCCCTTGCTGTAAATTTTGAATTCATATCCGCCGAAATCGCTTTCGGGCAAATCGGGCAGCAATTTTTGGGCCTCTTCCGGCCGTGAGTCCGTCTGCTCTTCGCCGGGCTTTTCGGCCGTAGCGGGATTTTTTTCCGAATCGGTTTTTTCCCCGCAGGAAAAAACGCAAAAAAGCATAACCGAAGAAATCAACAGGCATATAGATTTTTTGAACATAAAACGCTCCTTCATGATTTTTACAATTTTTAATATATTTTTTCAGTGACGATATACTTATCGATGATTTTGCAGGGATGATAGGATTTTTTAGAAGTTCTGAGCCCTTCGTCGCCCACGTCTTCTTCGCGGTTGATGAATTCCACTTCATCGGTGGCGAAATGCTTGGCAAATTCGTTGTTTATGATTTGGTATGCGCCGCGGATGCCGAAATCGGCTTTTTCGATATGCACGAACAGCACATTTTGCAAAATTTCGCCGATGGAAAAAGCCACAACCGAACCGCCCGCCCGGATCAAGCCTCCGATTAGGCTGTATGTCCGGTAGTTTTCGAGAACTTCTGCGGTTTTCTTTTGTTCCTCCGCGAAAATTTCCGAACCCTTGTTTGCCGAGAGAGCAAACCTTTCGTAAAAATCCTTGACTTCGCCGATATTGTCTTTTGTTATTTCCTCGAAAGACCATTCGCCAAATGCTTTGTTGAAATAATTTATATGGTTTCGCTGCCCGCTGTATTTTCTGCCCGCAAGCGATTTCAAATCTTCCGCTTTGTACAAATAGTCGCTCCAATTTGCTTCCTGATGGATTTCGGTTTCGCGGTAGAGGGCGTTGATATGACCCATATCTTCGGATGTGACGGTGCAATATGCCACGGGAATCCCAAGAGAGCGGCAATACTCGCCAAGCTTCTCCATGGCTCCGCGAATATTTTTGCCCAAAGGTACGCTGAAAGCGGTTATGCCGCCGTGATACACGATTTTCGCCTTGAAAATCAACGCGCCGTCAAATTCGGCGTATTCGAGCGAAAAAAAGTCGCGCCACATGAAAGTCCCCCCTATCGTATTGTCGCACGTCCTGTTTTTCGAATAAGAAAAATATGGGCTTATTTTCTCTATATCATCCAATGTCAATTTTTTGAAATTCAGCATTGTTTCAAATATCCCGCTTCTTTACCTAATGGACTAATTATACCCGATGAAATTGAATTTGTCAATGGGAATTTTTCGATTCTTTTTTTTCAGCGCAAAAAAACGGCCCCGAAAACACCCGCCCCCAGTATGAAAAATATGGGGTTTATTTTTTTCGCAAGGCGCATGCACGCAAAAACCGCCGCGAACAGGCATATGCCCGTTATGTTGAAAGCGGACAGCACGGAAGGTTCGAACCCCGATCCGGTGAGCAGAACATTTTTAGCCACTCCGATAGTGGCGGAGAGGATAAGCGCCCAGACAGCGGGCCGCACGCCGAAAAGCGCAGCCTGGACTGCTGGCTTTTGGTTGATGTTGAAAAAAAACAGCGCCACAAGAGTCATCAAAATCAACGAAGGGCTTATGACCCCCAAAGTGCAAACTATGGCCCCGGGGACTGAAAGCAGCTTCATTCCGGTAAAAGTGGCCGCATTGACCGCAAAGGGCCCCGGCGTGACTTCCGATATGGCGATTACGTCGATGAATTCATCCATTGTCATATATGCATCCACGAGTTCTTGGCCAATAAGCGGGATCATCGCGTATCCGCCGCCGATGGTGAAAAGCCCGACTTTGAAAAACGCGAAAAACAGTTTCAGGTAAATCATTTGTTTTTGTTCCTTTTGTCTTTTTTGTTTTTGCCGATCGTGCCCAAAAATTTTATCCCAAGCCCTAAAATCGCCGCGCCGATTATGATGAACACCGCATTCACCGAAGGGAAAAAAAGCGAAATTCCCAGCGCGCAGGCGGCGATGGCGAGGCTTATCGCCTCTTTTAAAGATTGTTTCGAAAGCTTGACTACGGCGGAAAGCATCAAGGCAACTACGGCGGCTGATATACCGTCGAGCGCTCCCAAAACATAGGCGTTTGCGATAAATGACGAGTAGACGCGGGTGATGGCGGACAAAATGAAAAGCGAAGGCAAAATGCAACCCAGCGCGGCCGCGAAACCTCCGGCTATGCCCGCTATTTTGTTGCCTATCAAAATGCACGAATTAACCGCGATCACCCCGGGAAGCGATTGAGCAACTGCGAACACGTCCACAATGTCCTTTTCGTCTATCCAGTGATATTTGTCGACGAATTCCGCCTGCATCAGCGGGATCATCGCATAGCCGCCGCCGAATGTGAAAGCGCCGATTCTCAATGTCACGAAAAAAATTTTTGCCAATGTTTTCATCAGATTCTTTTTTTCCTTTTTTTTATATTTTCAAATGCGTTTTTTCCCGACAAAATACGAAACGGCGGCTCCGAGAAATAGCGTGAATATTCCGATTGCAACAACCAAAGGAGAAATTTGCGCTTTTCCGGCGAAAAATGACAGTATGTTCCAATCGGCGCTTTCCGAGACTTCGATATAACTGCCAAAAACGATAGGTTCGTTGATTATTACGTAGATGGAACCGGCGAGCAGCCCGAAGATGACCGAATACACGTTTTCATAACGTTCTTTCATAAATTTTTCTATCAGCCTGAGCATCGACAGCGCACCGATTATAAATCCGGCTCCCAGCGGGACAAACACCTTGCAAATTTCCAGCAGGAGATCGACGTTTGTTATATCCGTGATAAAAACGTTGATTTGGGAAAGAGAATAAATTACCAGCGGGTAAACCCCCGTAATGATCAAGACCACCGAACCGCTCACAGCGGGCACTACGAAAGCCGCAGCTGCAAAAATCCCCGAAAAAAAAATTAAAAACATGAAAGGGACGCCCATTTCGGATATGGCTGCCGCAGGGTCGATGAACGGGACTTTTTTAAGGCCGGACAAAAGCGCGAGCGCCGAAGCGGACAGCAAAACGAGCAAAAACCTTTTCAGCACGAACTTGGGGCGGATTTTTTTCAACTTGAAATATATGGGGGGCATGACGCCCGCTATCAGCCCCACGAAAAAAAGCATGGTGGGAAACGAATGGTATTTCAAAAGATAATTCACAAGCGAGCCAAACGACATAAGCCCCGCAATGACCCCCAAAACAAGGGGGATCAAAAATTTGAGGGAATTTTTGACGTCATTTTTGAAATGATTCACAGATTTGATGAATTCATCATAAAAACCGAGAATGACTGCGGTAGTGCCCCCGCTGAAACCAGGCACTGTTTCCGTTATCCCGAGCGCTATTCCGTTCAAAAAATATTTGATGATTTTATACACTTATACGCCCGCCTTTCACTTTGATTATTCTACCACAATATTTTCGCCTTGTCAAGATTTTAAAGGGGCAAAAGACAAAATTATAAATTTTCAAAATATGCTTGACTTTGCGTTTTGTTTGTGGTATCATGTTTTTATCATTTCAACAATGGAGCGCGAGCGATGGTATTTTCCAGCCTGGAATTTATGTTCCTGTTTTTCCCAGTGACCATAATCGCATATTTTTTGGTTCCTAAAAAGCATTTGAAATGGCGCAATTTGGTGCTTCTCGCAGTTAGCTTGGTATTTTACGGCTGGGGCGAGCCGATCTATGTGTTTTTGATGATGTTCACGATATTGGTGGACTATGTGTCCGGATATTTTGTGGACAGATACGTGGATACCGATCGAAAAAAGGCGAAATTCATTTTGGTATTGTGCATAGTCATCAATATCGGCCTTTTGGGATTTTTCAAGTACACCGGTTTTATCCTGAGCATTTTTGGAATAACCGACACCCCGCTGGCGAACATACCGTTGCCCATCGGCATTTCTTTTTATACTTTCCAGGCTTTGTCCTATGTTTTCGACGTTTATATGAGGCAAGGGAAAGTCCAAACGAACGTGGTTTCTTTCGGTTCCTATGTGACTTTGTTCCCGCAGCTCATCGCCGGGCCTATCGTGCGATACCAAGACGTGGACGATATGCTCAGGGAGCGCGACGAAAACATCGCTCTCGCCGCTTCCGGCGCGAGGACTTTTTTGGCGGGGTTCGCCAAAAAGATATTTTTCGCCAATATTGCCGGGCAGATGTGGGAAACTTTCAAAAACGTCCCGATGGGAGAACGCAGCATAATAGGCTGTTGGATTGGCATGATATGTTATGCGTTCCAAATTTATTTCGATTTTTCGGCTTATTCGGATATGGCGATCGGGCTTGGCAAGATCATAGGTTTCAAGTTTTTGGAAAATTTCAATTATCCGTATATATCAAAAAGCATAACCGAATTTTGGCGCAGGTGGCATATGTCGCTGTCCACTTGGTTTCGGGATTATGTGTACTTCCCCCTGGGCGGAAGCCGCTGCAGCCCGTTGAGAAATTACATGAATTTACTCGTCGTTTGGCTCTTGACCGGTTTTTGGCACGGAGCCAGCTGGAACTATGTGCTTTGGGGTTTGTACTATTTTGCGCTTTTGGTGATAGAAAAGGCCTTTTTGCTCAAAAAGATCGAGAAGTTGCCCGCATTTTTCCAGCATATATACACTCTGTTTTTTGTACTTTTCGGCTGGTTGCTGTTTGTCTTCGAGGATTTGGGGGCGGGAATGGTTTATTTGGGAAATATGTTCGGGGCGGGAGTTTCGACGAGCGTTTCGCAGGCCGACTTATATGAAATTTCGCGCAATTTTCCGTTTTTTGTAATACTGTTCATCGCCGCGACCCCATTGCCCAAGCGCTTGTTCTACAAATTCTACGAAAAATCGCAGTTTGTGAAATTCGCAGCTTATTTGGGAGGGATTGCCGTTTTGGTCCTGGGCGTGGCCTACCTCGTGGATTCTTCGTTTAACCCTTTCCTGTATTTTAGGTTTTAGATTTGCATGCAACGATCACAAATATTAAAATGGAGTATGCCAAATGGTTTTTTCGAGCTTGCCTTTTCAATTCTTTTTTTTGCCGCTGTTTTTTTTGGTTTATTTCGCGGCTAAAAAACGCAAAACAAGAAACATGGTGCTATTGGGCTTTTCTATGTTCTTTTACGCTTGGGGGGAGCCTATTTATGTTTTGCTGATGATGTTTTCGATTGCGAACAATTACGTTTTCGGGTATTTCATAGCAAAAAATTCGGAAAACAAAAAAAGGGCGAAATATTTATTGATAGCTTCCGTCGCAGTCAACCTTTTTGTTTTGGGGTTGTTCAAATATACCGATTTCATAATAGGCAACCTGCGGCTGATACCGGGGCTTTCGTGGATGGAACCCTTAGGGTTGGCACTTCCCATCGGCATATCGTTTTACACTTTCCAGACAATGTCTTACACGATCGAAGTATATAAAAAAGAAACGAATATGCAAAAAAACATCGCCACTTTCGGCGCTTATGTGGCAGGTTTCCCTCAGCTGATCGCCGGCCCGATCGTGCGCTACCGCGACATAGCCGAAGAACTTGACGAACGCATCGAAACAACAGACGAATTTGCCGAGGGGCTCCGCAGGTTCACGGCGGGGCTCGCCAAAAAGATACTTATAGCCAACACGATGGCCGAAGCCTGCGACAACATAATGGCCAAATACAGCGGCGGATTTGCGGACTCGATAGGCGCGCTCGGGATGTGGCTGGCGATTTTGGCGTATACGCTTCAAATATATTACGATTTTTCGGGCTATTCCGACATGGCAATAGGGCTCGGGCGGATGATGGGTTTCCATTACCTCGAAAATTTCAACTACCCGTACATATCCAAATCCGTAACCGAATTCTGGCGCAGATGGCATATGTCGCTTTCTTCGGTTTTCAGGGATTTCGTGTATATACCTTTAGGCGGCAACCGCGTGAAAACCCCGCGTTGGATATTCAACATGCTTGTCGTTTGGTTTTTGACGGGGCTTTGGCACGGGGCGCAGTGGACCTTCATTTTGTGGGGCGCATATTTCGGGGCGCTTCTCATATTCGAAAAATTGGTTTTGAAGGACGTTTTGCAAAAATTCCCGGTTATAGGGCACATCTACACGATAACGGCTTTCGTTTTCGGCTGGATCATATTCAGGGCCGAATCGCTGCCCCATATCGGGACGATACTTTCGGCGATGTTCGGGGCGAGCGGCGCGGGGAGCGCGCTCGGGCTGGCGGAAAACGGAATGTTGAAGCCCATGTATCTCGTCGTCATGGCTGTCGGGATAATCTGCTCGGTTCCGGTTTCCAAAAAAATAAAAGCAATCCTCGAAAAAAACAAAAAAACGGCTTATATAATCGACGCCGCTTCGGTCGTGGCCGTGATTTTGTGCATAATGATGCTCGCTCAGGGAGCGTACAACCCTTTCATATATTTCAGGTTTTAAAATTTTAAATAAAAGCGAAGGAGGCATTTTCATGTTAAAAAGAATTTTTGCAAGCGCGCTGGCACTGTTTTTTGTCGTGACTTTGTTGTCATTTCCCGTCATGGCGGAACCTTTCAAAGAAATAACGATCGGTGAAGGCGAAACCGTGATAGAAGCCGTTTGGTTCGACGGCGGCGAGGGCAACTACTATGAATCAAATCCGGAAGCAGGAAACCACGACATCAGGGTGGACGAGGAAGTCCAGACTTACGACTACAACATAAACAACGATTATGTAGGCGGCAGGGAAGGCGAAAATATGTCCTGCATCGGATGGATCGAAGCGGAAGAGTGGGTGCAGTACACGGTTGTGTGCGAAACTGCCGGAATGTATGACTTGGGCATGTGGGGCGGGACAGGCGGCAACGGCGGCGATGCCGTGTTTACCTGCGGCCGCAGGGAAATCGGTTCGGTTTTTGTCGAAAACAACGGCGAAGGCTGGCAGGATTATGCGTTTTATCCGGTGGGGCAGTTCCATATGGTCAAGGGGACGAATGTAATAAGGGTGGATTTCCCCGACGGCGGATTGAATTTTGAATCGTTCTTGGTCACTTTCGTGGAAGCGCGTGAAGATCCTCCCCCCATTGTCTGGGTTCCCAAAAATCACACAATCGGATCCGGCAAAACGAGAATCATCGGCACTGACTTCGACCCGGGCGCGGACAGCTACGGCAAAAGCGGCGACCCAGCAAGCGGCGACAAAGATTTAAGGCCAGAAGAGGACGTGAACACGCAGTTCAACGATACCGAATTCGGCGGCTGCGTCGGATGGATAGCCGCAGGCGACTGGGTTCAATACACCGTGACGGTTCAGCGCGACGGGATATATAGTTTCGAGGCATGGCTCGCTTCGGACGCGGATCCCACGGGTAGCGTGAAAGTTTCCTGTGACGGAGCCGAGATAGGCACTTCCCCCAATTCGGCCAAAGACGGCTGGCAGGTTTACGCATCGTATCCGGTTGGCGAAGCGGAAATCGTCGCCGGCGAGCACGTGATCAAAGTCGAGTTCACAAACGGGCTAAACCTCGCCGCGCTCGATATAGCCAGACTCGGCGATATCCCCTCAGAAGAGGAGCCGCCTCCCGCAGATGACAAAGCCGCCGAAGAAAACAACGACGACGCTGCAGCAGACAATGATGCGGCCGAAAACGCCACGGAATCGAAAAACGATTCCGACGACGGCGGATTCGACGCGCTGCCTTTCATAATAATCGGAGCGGTCGTAGTTGTGGTCGTGGTCATAATCATAATTCTTGTGGCAAACAACAAAGGCGGCAAAAAAGAGGAAACGAAGAAATAAAAAGCGGCAAAAAAACATGAAGCAAAGCGGCATGTGATTTTTTTGACAATCATTGCATGCCGCTTTTGGCAACACATGATTAACCGGAGTTTTTTATGAAGAGAAACAACAATATATACATCTACGCAATGATGTTCATTTTCCTTTTGGTGCTTTTTTGGTGTCCTGTGATGTATTCTTTCAACAGGTTGGAAGTGATAAGCATCGAAGACCTCCGCAATTACAAAGATCCCGACAAAGTATATGAAGAAGATGAATTTTTGGCGGACATCTTCAATTCGATCGAGCAAGGCAAAGCGAGCTTGCACGATATGTACACAAACTATCTGCCTTTCTACAATCAGCTTGTCGAATATATGCAAAATGCCGACAGGAATTCGCAGGCGAAATTTTTGGAATTGATGGGAAACAAGCAAACCGAATCCAAAACCGAAGAAATTGCGGAAATTGCGGAAGTTACGGAAACGCCGGGAGAAACAAAAGAAAAAGCCCCCGAAAAAGAACCGGTGAAAGTCGTGGCGAAACTGCTGTACGACGACAATTTCCACCGATATTACGGTTTTGAACCGTACAAGTTTTTGGACAGGTGGATAATAGGCGATGAAAAATCGCTGAGAAAAAAATTCGACAAGCAAGTCGAAAACATAAACAGGCTCATAGATTCGGATCTGGACGTGAATTTTTATGTTTATGTGCTCACGAGGATGCAAGATACCGAATATGCGATGGAACTCGTGCCAAATGAATTTTCGACGCTCGATTTTTTCTATGAATTCATATATTACATGAACGGCGCAAAAGGCGTGGGCTATTTTGACATAAACACGGTTGAAAAAAGAGTCGAGAGGGTATTTCTGACCGATCACCACTGGGCGGCGCCCGGGGCGTATTCGGGGTATGTGGATGTGGTCGAAATGATGAAAAAAAATACGCCGGAAATTGGGGATCCGATTCCGCTGAACGGCGAAACGGGGTTGATACGTTTCGACGATGTGGAAATGCGGGGCTCGTTTGCAGCGGTTTTGCGCTATGAAGAATATTATGAGCCGTTCATCGTATTGGACATAACGCTGCCCGAATATGCAAACCCGGGGCATTGGGACGCATATGAACAGTATTCGGCGGGGAAATTCGACAAAAACAAATATGCCGACCATTATTCGGCTTATTACAATTCATCGGGCCAAAGGCATTACAGCCTCAAAAACAAAACCACGGGCAGGAACCTTTTGGTCATAGGCGATTCCTACTCGTGGTGGTTCAATTGGCTGATCGCGGCCAATTTCGACAATGTGTACATATACCTGCCCCCGTGGGACCAAAAAAACTTCCAGTACAACCAATTCGTCAGGGAAAACAAAATAACAGACGTGCTGCTCACGCAATTTTCCGACAGGCTGATGTTCAACTATTACGGAGACAGCAATTTTGCCTCGATAAGGACAGATTGAAACGATTTGACTTTGGATTCCGGTTTAGATTTCAATCGGATTTTTGGCGGCTTCGGAAGCGGCGTCGAGTACTTTCTGGACTTTCCAGCCGTCCTCTACTGTAGCGGAAAGGCCGTCGCCGCATCCGTTTAGAATATCGGCGAACGACTGCATCTGCTTTGACTGGTATCTTTGGGGTATGGGGACTCCGCACCAGACGTGGGCTTGTTTCATCGGTTCATTCCCGATATTTATTTCAAGACTGTCCCTATCTTCCAAAGTATACCGCAATGCGCCTTTGTCCCCGTAGATTTCGACTCTTTGGTAGTTGCCCCTGCTGTACGCGAATCTGGTTATCGAGAGATTGGCGGCTATCTGGTTTTCGAGCTGCCCGATTATGCTCACATAGTCGTCCACGGTGACGTCCCCCATGACGGTCAAATCGCCCGGAAGAGGGCGCTTTGGCACGAATGTGCCATAATCCGAAAAGATCCGGGTGAATTCGCAGCCGGTCATAAAACGTATCAAATCGATCATATGACAACCAAGATCCCCGAGGGCGCCTGTTTCTGCCTGTTCTTTGACAAAGCGCCAAACGAGAGGGGCGAGCGCCCCGTTTTTGGCGTTGGGAAGCCCCCAAGCCTGGTAATATTCCCCCTCGACGTGATATATTTTGCCTAATTCGCCGCTTTGGACCAAATCGCGCGCGTAGCGGGCGGCAGATATGAACCTGTAGGAAAAGCAAACCATGTTCAAAACGCTTTTTTTTGCGGTTTCTTCCAAGAGTTTCTCCGCTTGTTCCCGGTTGCTGCAAACCGGTTTTTCCACGGCATACGGTATGCCGCGTTTTACCGCTTCCATCGCCATTTCGTAATGCAAGTTGTTTGGCGTGCAAATGGAAACAGCGTCGATTTTTCCCGAATCCAAAAGTTTGATGTAGTCAAAATAGCACGCATCGTCAGAAACTTCGCACATTTTCTTTTTTTCTTCGATTTTTTCCGGCAATATGTCGCAAAGCGCGCCAACTTCCAAATCGGGGCTGTCATTTATACCCCAGATGTGCGAACCCGATATGCCTCCGCAGCCGATGATCCCCATGCGAAACTTTTTTTTCATAAAATTACCCCTTTCAAATAAACAAAAAATTTTACCGTCGGTATCTTTGCCTTTATGATATGCAACCATTATACCGCCGCCGTCGGGATTTGTCAACAACGAATTGTGAAATCATGAAAGGAAATGAACATGGCAAACATAAATAGCGCAAAATATATATGGTTTTGCCCAAACGACAAGTCCAGGAATCCGTATGCCGCATTCAGGAAAACTTTCGAAATAACCGATGCGGAAAAAATAAATAACGCGAATTTCAACATTTTTGCGGACACGAATTACAAGCTGTACATCAACGGCGCTTTCTTGGGTTTCGGGCCGGCCAGGTTCGACCCGAGGTATCCGCAGTACGACACATATGATTTGCTGCCATATTTGAAAAACGGCAAAAATGCGATAGCGGCGCTCGCGAATTTCCACGGCCACAAAACGTTCAAAAACGTGCCGATGGCCGCCGCGATGATCGCCTGGGGGCAAGCGGGGGAAATCGACCTGTCAACAAACGGCCAAAACTGGAAATGCGGGCAATATGCGGCTCATACGCGCTACACGCCGAAATTGAGTTTCGCATTGAATGCGCAAATTTATTATGACCAGGACAAGTTTGACGAAAAATGGATTTCATCGGATTATGACGACAGCAACTGGAAAAATGCGGAGGAAATTGAAAACCAAAATTGTTTCGGCGAACTCCTCCCCCGCGAAATCCCGTTCATGTCGATGGAAAAATTTAAACCTGCCACAAAAACAAGAATTTTCCCGTTGGATGAAAACGAGGATTTGTATTCGTTTTTCATCGAGCTCCCCTATACGCTCGACACTACCAAAAAACAGACAAAATACAAAGATTTTGTCGAGTGGGCCACATATATATACTCGCCTTGCGAACAGGACATAGTTTCGGCAACGCTGTATGAAACGGTTTTCGCAAACGGCGCCGTATGCGAGCCAAAGTTCGAGGACGATTCGAAACCCCTGCGCTGGAATTTTGCCATGCATTTGGAAGAAGGCTGGAATGAAATCTCCGGAAGCGTGAAAATTTATCAGGACATTTACGAAAACTATTTGGCGCTCCCCAAAAACAAAGGCTTGGAATTGTCGGCAGACAAACAAAAAAACAGCGGCAATTTATTTAAACACACGGTCATAAACCTGAAAGAAGAAGGCAAAGAATGGGTTTATTCGACAAAAAAAGAAAAGGCCGAAAGCCCCTGCCGAGAAGCGAGCTGGGATTCATACAAAAGCTCCCTGCAATCGATCGAACCGGATAAACTAAATGGGTTTGTATTCAAAAAAAGTTTATACCCCGACGGATTCGCCTTGATATTTAACCTGGAGCATATGCACCTTGCATTTCCGAATTTTGAATTTAAGGGAACGAGAGGCGCAAAGATCGATTTGCTTTACAGCGACAGATATATGCCCGACGGAAAACACGTCAGGCAACAGTCGTGGATCCCTTTGGGGGACAGGCTGTCCTGTTCGGGTAAAATCGACGGCATCAAATGGTCGCCCTTGCAGCCGAGGGGCTTTAAATATTTGAACATAACCGTCAGAAACACCTCGGGCGATGTCACCCTCGAAAATATGGATTTCATATCCGCAGGTTATCCGGCAAAAAAGAACGGAAATTTCGAGTGTTCCGACCCGGCGCTCAACAACATTTGGAAAATGTGCGCCTTGACGCAGTCGGTGAACATGGAAGATGCCTACGACGACTGCGTAGACCGCGAAAGGGGGCTTTACGTCCTCGACACGCTCATACAATACCACAACAACTTGGTTTGTTTCGGGGACCACAAGCTTATGAAACGTTCTCTTGAACTGTACGCGCAGTCGATTCACCCGAAAGGGCAATATAGATGCCTTTACCCCAACACGGGCGATTATGTGCTTCCGGATTTTTCGCTTTATGCAGTCGAGGGTTTTTACAGCTATTATTTGTATACGGGCGACAAAGATTTGATTTTGGCATGGTGGGATTCGATAATGACCAACATGAACGTGTTCGCCGCGCTTTCGGACTTGCGGAGCGACTGCCTCTTAGATGCCGACCCGCCGGACAAGTCGAATCCGGACGACAGGCGCACAGGGCACCTCGGAGACGGCGGCTGCACGAACAACAGGGGCATAAACTGCATATTTTCTTGCTTGTACCTAATCGTTTTGCGCGGGGCGCAATTTTTGGCGAAAGAAACAAACAAGCAAAAAGATTATGAAAATATGTCAAAAAGAATAAAAATTTTGGAAAAATCGATCCCGGAAACTTTTTGGGGCGAAGAGAAGGGCCTGTTTTCGGACAATGCGGAAATGAAATATTTTTCCCCGCACGCCTCGCTGTTCGCTGTCCGCGCCGGGGTCGCAAGCGAAGATAAACTTGCCGTTTTGCAAAAAAACCTTGAAGCGCTGCTCGTTCCGTTTTTCAAAAACGGATACGACGCATTTGGCGGAGTCGCTTTCACCACGAGTTACGCTTATTATATGCTCGATGCCATGTACAAGGCCGGAATGTGCGAAATCGCCGAATCGTGCATGAAAGAAGGCTGGGGCTGGATTTTGTCGAAAGGGCTAAAAACCACCCCGGAGCATTTCAACTTGCAAGAAAGCAATTGCCATGCCTGGACGGCGAGCCCCGCATATATCATGTCCAGATACATTCTCGGAGTAAATTTCGACATAAAAAAGGGTCTAAATGAGGTTGTTCTCGATGTAAAGGCTACAAAAAGAATAAAGTGGGCGAAAGGCGTTTTCCCGCACCCGCTGGGGGATATTGAAATAGGCTGGCACAGGGGCGAAAACGGCGAGATAATATTTGACAAGACAAAAGCGCCAAAAGGCGTGAATTTAGAAATAACCTACTCGAGGTTTGCGTGAAATTTCCAAAGGGATTTCAAATCCAAATTTTTTTCGTTTGCGATCATCATGCAGATGCTGTCGCATAAGATATAAAGGGACTGTTCGAAAAGGCTGCTCATTATTTGCGCCGAATTTAGTTCGTCGGGCAGGTTGAGTTTGGTTTTGACAGGGATGCGCACGAATATGTCGGCGTATTGCTTCAGCGAGCTTTGCGGGTTTGAGCCTATGTGAGCCACTTTCGCATCGTATTTCTTCGCCGTTCTGGCGATTTGCACCGGGCAGACGGTTTCTCCCGAACCCGACCCGATTATGAGCAAATCATTTTCGGTTATCGCGGGCTCGTTCAAATCCCCCACGCAATAGGCGTTCACGCCCAAGTGGTTCAACCTTTTGCAAAATGCCTGAAGGGACAAAAAACTACGCCCGACCCCGAACAAAAACACCGTTTTGGCATCCATGATGCTGTAAGCCAAACAATTTGTTTCGGTTTCGTCCGTATTGTCCAATGCTTGTGCGATTTCTCCCAAAATGATTTTGTGCGTTTTTTTAAAATCCACGGCCGTTTGTCCTTTCTTGATATTTTTTCGCAGTATAGCACAAACCATGCGTTTTGTCAATAATTTTTTTTGGTTCAAAAACATAATAAAGGGGAATTATTTATTTTATGAAAATTCAATATTTTGACGATTATGCGAAAATGTCGCGTTTTGCCGCCGAATTTGTGGCAGAAGCCATGAGAGGCGCGCCAAAATGCAAAAAGTTTGTTTTGGGGTTGCCGACGGGTTCCACGCCGCTCGGGATGTATGCAAATTTGATTGAAATGAACAAATCGGGCGAACCGGATTTTTCCGAGGTTGTCACATTCAACCTCGACGAATATTACCCGATAAAAAAAGACCACCCTCAGAGTTATGACAAATTCATGTTCGAAAATTTTTTCGGCAAAATAAACATAAACCCCAAAAACGTGAATATCCCCAACGGCGAAGCTTCTGACCCTTTTTTGGAATGCGGGGAATACGAAGAAAAGATAGAATCCGCAGGCGGAATCGACCTGATGATTTTGGGAGTCGGGGCAAACGGCCACATCGGATTCAACGAACCCCACAGTTGGCTTCTTTCCCGAACCCACATTGCAGAATTGAGCGAAAACACGAAAGAACAAAACAAGCGGTTTTTCGATTCGATCGAAGAAGTACCGGACACTGCTTTGACGATGGGCATGGGGAGCATATTGAAAGCGAAAAAGATATTGCTGCTCGTGAGCGGGGAATCGAAAAAAGAAGTGTTCAAGCAATTTCAAAACGGAAGGATAACGACCGAAATTCCGGTGACATTTTTGCACTTGCACAAGGATGTGACAATTATCAGCGACATAAGTTTGTGAATTCGAAACGAGGGGCTGAAAAATGGGCAAATTGGCGCCGACCGACGACGCAAAACGGAGCTATACGATGAGCCGGATAAAAAGCAAGGATACCTCGATTGAAGTTTCCTTGCGCAAAGCGCTTTGGGGGCAGGGAATAAGGTATAGGAAAAATTACAAAAATTTGCCCGGTGCGCCGGACATCGCAATCACCAAGCATCGAATCGCCATATTTTGCGACGGCGAGTTCTGGCATGGCAAAGACTGGGAAACGAAAAAACCCAAAATACAAAACAACCGCGAATATTGGATGGAAAAAATCGAACGGAATGTAAACCGCGACTTTGAAGCGGAAAGGGCGCTTTCGGCTATGGGATGGGTCGTCATGAGAATATGGGGCTTTGACATAAAAAAAGATTTGCCCGGCTGCGTCGAGGAAATAAAGGATGCGATATTTCAAAGCAAAATGGCGGCATATGGCAAATACGGAACCAACGATGAATATTCCGGGCAACATTGAAATTTCACCAAGCGAGTTTGCCCGATTCAAACAATGGCAAACCGAAATGTTTTTGGGATTTGTCCCACTCGCCGACCAAATCGTTTTTTAAAATGAAGTCATTCCAATCCAAAACCGCGTCATCATATTCTTTTGCTTTTTGGTCGAGTTTGCATTTGAAATCGGATATCAATTTTTTGCATTTTTTTTCGTCTTTCAAATTTTTCAATTGATATGGGTCGCTATTCATGTCGAACAAAAAAGTGCAGTCCGCATCCGCTTCGCGCGCATACAAATAATCTTTGGTGCGAAGCGCCCTCCAGGCTCCATACGGCCTCACGGCAGCATTGTGGCATGGGACATGGCTTGCTATATACGCACAGTCGAGCCCCGGCTTGCCCTCGAGAAACATTGGCGACAAATCTACCCCGTCGCGTTTTTCGTCAAATGACATCCCCATCATGGAAAGCAAGGTTTCCGGAAGATCCACAAGCGAAGCGATTTCGTTCAGGTAGCCTTTTGTTGTTTTTCCTTCCCATCTGACGAGAAGAGGAACTCTTGCGCTTTCTTCATGGGGAAGCTGTTTGTCGATAAATCGGTGCGATCCGAGCATGTCTCCATGGTCGCTGGTGAACACCACGATCGTATCTTCGCTCAATTTGTTTTTTTCGAGATAATCCAGAAGCCGCCCGAATTGTTCGTCGATAGCGGTTATGTGGCCGTAATATCCGCGGTAAAGTTCTTCGATGAAATTTTTGTCTTGTTCTTTGGTGGTGAGCCTGTGGCCTTTCCCAAACGGCTCGGCATGGAACATATCCATAGTATCCTGCACATTTTCGCGCAGAGTCAAAAGTTTGCCTTTATACATATCGAGATATTTTTGGGGCATACGGTGATAAGGGCCATGCGGGGGACTCCAGGAGAGATACAGGGCAAACGGATCGTCTTTGTTGCGCCGCAAAAAATCGAGCGCCAAATCGGTCAGTTTAGCGGGTTCATATGCGGTTTCAGGGTGCAAAACGTTGTTTTCATCGTAATAGCTCCAATTGAGATAGTCGTGGTTGCAGTTGTTGATTTTCCATTCCGAAAATCCGAAGCGTTTTTCCGAAGGCACATATTGATCCCTTGGCACCCCGGTCAAATGCCACTTGCCGATATACCCGGTTTTGTAGCCGTTTTCCTTCAGCACGCAGGATATGTCTTTTATGTCGTGGCGTATAGGCAGGTCGTTTGCGGCGGCGCGGTGCTTGTTTGGCATATATCCGGTGATAAGCGTGCCGCGTATGGGAACGCACAAAGGCGCATTTGTCATGCAACAGTCCACAACGGCGGCATTTTCGGCAAAACGGTCGAAATTTGGCGACATCACCTCTTTGTTGCCGTAACATCCGAGATCGCACCACCTTTGCTGGTCGGAAAAAACAAATAATAAATTGGGGGTTTTGTTTTTCATGTTTTTTTCCTTTTTCCCTTTCATTTTTGGCGTATCGGCATATTTTCAGACCACATATATATAATTTATTTCCATGTCTTCGGTACCCGTCAAAAAACAGCCTTTTTGCTTGGCGTAATTTATATATTCCAAAATTTCTTTTGTGATTTCCTCGCCCGGCGCGAGTATTGGTATGCCCGGAGGATAGCACATCACGAATTCACCTGAAACTAATCCGGCGCTCCGATCTATCAAAACTCTTTTCCCTTCCGAATAAAAAGCTTCTTTGGGCGCGAGTTTCACTTTCGGATTTATATATTCATTTTCGAACATTCCCGCAGAGTCTTTTGAATAAAGCCGCTTGATTTCCGAAAGCGCCGCGACCAGCCGCTCGATTTCAAACATCCTGTCCCCGGCGGATATGATGGCCAAAATATTTCCTATGTCGCCAAGTTCGATTTGTATGTCGTATTCGTCGCGCAAAATATCGTAAACTTCTTTGCCCGCAAGTCCGATGTCCCGCGTATAGACGGAAAGTTTCGTGAGATCATAGTCGAATATGCTGTCCCCATTTGCGAGTTCCTTCGAATAGGCGTAATATCCGCCGATTTTGTTTATTTCACCCCTTGCGTATTCGGCGAAGCCGATGGTTTTTTTTACTATTTCTTTTCCGTTTTGCGCCATGTTTTTTCGCGCAAGGTCGAGCGAGGCGAGAAGCAGGTAAGAAGCGCTCGTGCTCTGGGTGAGGTTTATGATTTGTCGCATATATCCGGCATCAATATTTTCCCCGCACATCAAAAACGAACTTTGAGTCAGCGAACCTCCCGTTTTGTGCATGCTCACAGCCGACGCGTCGGCTCCGGCCCGCATTGCCGGCATGGGTTGATTTTCCCCGAAATAAAAATGCGTTCCGTGCGCTTCGTCCGCCAACAGAAGCATTTTGTTTTTATGGGCGAGTTTTGCGATTTCGCCCAGGTTCGGGCATATGCCGTAATAGGTTGGATTGTTTACAAATACCGCTTTGGCCCCCGGGTGTTTTTTTATCGCCTCGGCGACATCTCCAATTGACATTCCAAGCGAAATGCCTATTTCTTTGTTTGTCCCGGGATTTATATATATAGGCACGGCGCCGCAGACCACGAGCGCATTTATCGCGCTTTTGTGCACGTTTCTGGGCATTATTATCTCGTCGCCCGATTTGCAGGCGTACATGATCATCGCCTGAACCGAAGATGTGGTTCCGCCCACCATGAAAAACGCATTGGAGGCAAAAAACGCTTCGGCGGCGATTTGTCCGGCTTCTTTTATTATGGATTCGGGATGGCTCAAAAAATCGAGCGATTTCATCGAATTCACATCGGATTGCATGCAGGTTTCCCCCAAAAAATCCGTGAGCTCCTTGTTGCCCCTGCCGCCTTTGTGGCCCGGAACGTCGAATTTCACGATTCGGTCGCTTCTGTATTTTTTCAACGCCTCGAAAATCGGCGCTTTACTTTGATCCATAGCCAATTTTAAATCCTCCAGAAATAAATAAATTGAAAAAGTCTTCCCGGTTTTTCACGTTTTTTTTTCATCGGCGAAATTTTGCGAATAGCAGGAATAAATCGCTTCTTTCGTGGAATATAGCCCTTTTGCCGCGAAAAATGCGAAAGCCGACAAAATGGCAAAGTAGGCGAATATGAAAATCCCCGATTGCGGCAAAATGGGAAAAACCGCTTTCACGCAAAAAGCGGCCGCCGCTATGCGCAAGATCCTGTTTTTATGCTTTCCGTAATTTTTTTCGGATGAAGTTAGGTATTTGTCCAAATACCTCTCGGAAAATTCGAGATGACAACGCCGCAATTCCAAAACAAACGATAAAAATTCAATAAATATGAAAAAGAAAATGATGACCGAAACCAAAAAAGACACGACGGACAAGTATTTCATGACTTGCACATAAATTGCATTTTCGCCGGAAAAAGCGGATTCATCCGATAACCTGCAAGCAATTCCGGTTATATAGGCGAAAACCGAAACGAACGAATTGGCCAACAGCAATAAAAACAACTTTTTGCTTTTCAATTCGGGGTTTTTTCGAAGTATCATAAAAATCCCGGGAACAAAAAGAACGCACATCGCAAAATCCGGCAAAAAATTTATATTGTCCACAAAAAGATCTGCAAAAAACACGCATCCGAGTATAAAAAGCAAAAAGGCAGAATGCAAATTTTGTTTTACCACGAAAAAATGGTTGTTTAAAAGCTTATGATTTATTTTTGCCTTCACATAACCATGCAGCTCGTCGTCTTTTGATATCGCGAAAAAAAACGGGAGGATCAACGAAAGCAAAAACAAGGCTATCAGCGTCTGTATTATAAAACAAGGTGGGAGCAACAGATTTTTGGCAAAATCCGCGTCCAAATAAGCGTCAAAAAACAAACTCAAACCATCCCACGCGCTTTCGGTAAGCAATATCGGAAGAAGCGGCACAAGCGAAAGCGCGAATTTTAAAACCATGAAAAATTTTATCGATTTGATTGCAAAATCGGAGTTTTTCAAATATGCGAGCTTGTTGCCAAGCTGAAAAAAGCTGTCCAGCGCTTTGAATATATTCGAAAAAATCAAAATTCCCAAAACAACTTCGAAACTCGAAAGCAAAACAGTGAAAAGGAGCAAATCGCTGGAATCGATTTTTTTGATGCCCAACAAAAAATAGATTATATTCCAAATAAATTTGGCGATTGAAACAAAATAGCAAACATTGATGTATTTTTTCGCTTTTGCCAAATTTTCATTTATGCAAAAAGAATTGCCTATTGCGGCGGATATGAAAAACAAACCGATTAAATCGGGCAAAAAATCGATTGTGTTTATGTTGAAGTCCATAAAAAATATAAGGCCGATGCCAAAATATTTGAAATCAAACGATTTTTTCCCGCCGGTATTCGCATTATAATTTTCCAAAGCTGCAAACTCACCCCTTTTTGAATTTTTTTTGCGTTTTCTTGTATTTTTCTTCCACTGCTTCGTCGTGCCCTTCATATGTTATGCGCATATAGCAGCTGTAGAGAAGAATGACCGCAAGCAAAAAATAACCGAGCCCGAACAAAGCCATGAACGCGGAAAATTGCTCGGGGAGATTGAAGAGTTCGAATATGAACAAAGAAAAAAATATATAGGTCAAAACGACATTTCTTTTCGCCTTTTTTTCGATTTTCGTATTTCCTATTTCCTTGGCCAAGGCAGATATGCCCGAAAACAAATAAAAATGAAAAACAAACAAAAAGCATATCCTGACAATTTTGGAAGCTATATTAAAAATCATCATGGTTTCGCCTCCGTGGGCTAATATCACAAAAGGCGAGATCAAAAGCAAAATAAAAACGTAAAAAATCGAAAAGTATTTAACTGCGGCGAAATAAACGTTGAATTCCGCAAGCCGGCAAAAACCCGCAAGCATGAAAAGCGCCCCGGCTACCGCTATGTAAATGCTCCATGTGTAGTATATGAACGAATCGGGCAAAACGCCCAAAACCGTCAGATAACCGATTATGACAAAGCCAAATCCCATAAAAAAACCTCCGGTTTTTTAGTTGTCAGTTTTCAAAAAACATCGGCTATCGTTTTTCTGACAACTGATAACTCGTTCACTCTGCGTTGAGCCCGCAGCATTTTTTGTATTTTTTTCCGCTTCCGCAAGGGCACGTTTCGTTGCGCCCGACTTTTTCGCTTTTGGCTTTCACGACAGGCTTTTTTTTCGCCGTCGATTCCCCTCCATGGGTAGCTATATCGCCTTTGGCGACTTGTTTGCGCGTCATCGCATCCAGTTTCGGCACTACGTTCATTATGTGGCGAACGGTGGTTTCTTTTATGTTTTGAATAACAGCTTCGAACATATCCGCGCCTTCCATTCTGTAATCGATTATCGGATCCCTTTGCGCATAAGCGCGAAGCCCGATCGACCCGGTTAGGTCGCTCATCGCGTCAATATGATCCATCCAGTTTTCATCCACTGCATTGAGCAATATGACGCGTTCTATTTCCCTCATAGTGTCCGTTTTTTTGAAAAAATCGTCGAAAATGGTTTCTTTTTGCGCATAAATTTCCCGGGCGCGCCCGATGAGCGTTTCTTTTATATTTTCGGCGTCTGTTTTTTGTTTTTCTTCGAGCGAAAAAAACACGAAATCCTTATCGGAAGTCAGCCGGTATTCCAAAAAATGTGCGCGGAGCCCCTCGAAATTCCATTCGGATGCTTCTTCCCCCGAACAATATTCGTCCACTGCTCCATTTACCGAATCTTGGATCATGGCGAAAATCCTTTCTTTGAGGTCGGCTCCGTCCAGCACTTCTTTTCGCTGCGCATATATGATTTTTCTTTGCTGGTTCATCACGTCATCGTAGCGGAGCACGTTTTTGCGCCGTTCGAAGTTGTTGCCTTCGAGCCTTTTTTGCGCGCTTTCGATGGTATTCGACAAAATTTTGGCGTCTATGGGCGTGTCTTCGCCGAGTCTGGCCGCTATGCCCAAAATCCTGTCGCTTCCGAAAAGGCGCATCAAATCGTCTTCGAGGGACAAAAAGAACCTCGCTTCGCCGGGGTCTCCCTGACGGCCCGAACGCCCGCGCAATTGGTTGTCTATCCTTCGGCTCTCGTGGCGTTCCGTGCCGAGGATGTACAGCCCTCCGACTTCTATGACCTGCGTTTTTTCGGGTTCTATTATTTTTTTGTATTTTTCGGTCAATTCCTGAAAATGCGCCCTGTTTTTTAGTATCTTTTCGTCTGCGGTTTGAAAGAAACTGATAGCGTTCACGATGTCGCTTTCGGTGAGAAGTACGCCGGTTTCGGGATCGGTTTCTTTGCGCATTTCGGCTTTCGCCATAAATTCGTCGTTGCCGCCCAGCATTATGTCAGTTCCGCGCCCCGCCATGTTGGTGGAGATGGTGACTGCCCCGAATCTTCCCGCTTGCGCCACTATTTCCGCTTCCTTGTCGTGATATTTGGCATTGAGCACATTATGTTTTATTCCTTCTTTTTTTAGTATGGCCGACAAAAATTCCGATTTTTCGACTGAAACAGTGCCCACGAGGATCGGCTGGCCTTTTTGGTGGCACTCTTTTATCTGTTCGATTATGGCTTTGTATTTTCCTATTATGGATGTGTATACCACGTCGTTGTGGTCTTTTCTGATCATGGGTTTGTTCGTGGGTATTTCGACCACGTCGAGGTTGTAAATCTCGCGGAACTCGTTGTCTTCGGTCAGCGCCGTACCCGTCATTCCCGAAAGTTTTCTATAAAGCCTGAAATAGTTCTGGAAAGTTATCGTGGCTTGGGTTTTGCTTTCGCGCTCTATTTTTACGCCTTCTTTGGCTTCGACTGCTTGGTGCAGGCCGTCGGACCACCTCCTGCCCGGCATCATGCGCCCCGTGAAAGTGTCCACTATCACGATTTGTTCGTCCTTGACCACGTAATCGACTTCGTTTTGCATCACGCCAACCGCTTTTATGCCGATGTTCACATGGTGGCTTATATCCGTGTTTTCGGGATCCGACAAATTTTCTATCCCGAAATATTCTTCGGCTTTTTTTATCCCGTTTTTAGTCAAAACGGCAGTCCGGGCCTTTTCGTCCACGATATAGTCTTCTTTGACATCTTCATAGGATTGTTTTTCGTCGATTTCCTTGATTTTGAACATCCTCATTTTTTTTACCAGTTTGTCGGTTCTTTCGTACAAGTCGGTGGATTTTTCGCCGTGCCCCGATATGATCAGCGGAGTCCTGGCTTCATCTATCAAAATCGAGTCCACTTCGTCCACAATGGCGAATACATGGCCCCTTTGAACCATTTGTTCTTTGTATGTCACCAAATTGTCCCTGAGGTAATCAAAACCCATTTCGTTGTTCGTGCCGTAAGTTATATCGGCATTATACGCATCCTGGCGTTCGTTTTTGGGCGTGGGCTGCACAATGAGCCCCACGGTCAGACCCAAAAAATTGAACACTTTGCCTATGATTTCGCTTCCGTAGCGCGCTAAGTATTCATTGACCGTGACGATATGCACGCCCTCGCCTGTAAGCGCGTTGAGATATGCGGGACAAGCGGCGAGATATGTTTTTCCTTCGCCGGTTTTGACTTCCGATATCCTGCCCTGATGCAAGATAATTCCCGCGAGTATCTGCACCCTGTACAATCTTTTGTGCAGAACCCTGTGGGAAGTTTCGCTGACTGCCGCATAGGCGTCGGGCAGTATGTCGTCGAGGCTTTCGCCGTCCGCGAGCCTTTTTTTTAAGGCAGGCGTGGTATTTTTTAGCTCTTCGTCGGTCATGTTTTTGTATTTGTCGAAAAGGGCATCCACCTTTTTGCATATCGGCTCGATTTTTTTCAGCTGCCTCGACGAATACGTTCCGAATATTTTTTTTAATAATCCCATAATCAAAATTCACCTCCGAGATTTTTGACTGCGCCGATGAAATTATGTTACCACAACAATATAGATTTTTTTACAATTATGTGTTAAAATTTAAATATAACTAAAATTTGGGAGGTGATTTGCATGATAAACGTGGTTTTGATAGAACCTGAAATTCCCCAAAACACAGGAAACATAGCGAGAACCTGCGCGGCGGTCGGAGCAAGGCTCCATTTGGTGGAACCGCTCGGGTTTAAAATCGACGATTCGAAACTAAAACGTTCCGGTCTCGATTATTGGCATTATCTGGATATAATGTACTATAAAGGCACAGACGATTTTTTTGAGGCGAGCAAAAACCAAAATATATATTTTTTCACCACGAAAGCGGCGAAAAATTATTCAACAATGAAATACGGCGAAAATCCGTATTTGGTTTTCGGCAAAGAAACGGCCGGGCTCCCCGAAAAAATATTGAAGGGCAATCCGGATTTTTGCGTGAGGATCCCGATGAAAGATTCCCTTCGCAGCCTGAACTTGTCAAATGCCGTTGCAGTGGGTGTATATGAGGCGCTGCGGCAAAATGGTTTTGCCGGGCTAAAATCGGAAGGCATATTTTCGGATTTTTGAAACGCATAAAAGTCAACAAAAAATTCACAAAATTTTTGTTGACTTTTTTTTGGATAGGTGTTATACTTAAGGTTCACAAAAATTCGAGGGAGTGGTTTTATGCAAAAAAACGCGACCGATTTTAACTTTACCAAAGAAAAGGAAATCGAATATCTGAAAATTATTTTGGAGGAGCTAAAAAAAGAGAGCGAAAACATCAAACAGCTTACCCAACAGGAAAAAGAATTCATAGCGGCGGCCCAAAGCTATATGCACGAAAAAGTATACGACATGGATCCCCAGGAAATCAGGGCCAATCGTCAAATTTTGGAAAACATGGTCGATTCGGCGTACAACTTGCTGGCTAAAAACAAAAGATTGCAAAAAATGATTAATTCTCCCTATTTCGGAAGAATTTCTTTTTTGTTCGACGATGCAAAATCCGCCGAAAGCATAAAAAGAGGATCGCCGGTGGACAGTTTCGGAAATTTCCAGATATATATCGGCATACATTCTTTCATAGCAGAATTGAAAAACCTTATATATGATTGGCGCTCGCCGATTGCGAGCATGTTCTACGACTATGAAACCGGGCGCGCGCAGTACATAGCCCCAAAGGGCGCGATGGCCGGGGAAATAAATCTGAAAAGGCAATACAAAATAAACGGCGGATCCATGGAATTCATGTTTGAAAGCGACATAACAATCGACGACGAGATACTTCAGGAGCAGCTGAGCAAATCTTCGAGCGAAAAGATGAAAAACATCGTGGCCACGATACAAAAAGAACAAAACGCGATAATCCGCGACGAAAATTCCGATGTTTTGATCATACAGGGAGTGGCGGGTTCGGGAAAGACTTCGATCGCGCTGCACAGAGTGGCCTATCTGCTGTATTTGCTCAAGGACAAAATCTATTCCGAAAACATGATGATAATTTCGCCCAACAAAGTGTTTTCGGATTACATCTCGAACGTGCTTCCGGAACTCGGCGAAGAGCAGATACTTCAAATGACCTTCGACGACATAGCGGAGCATGAACTTGACGCATACTGCGAATATCAGAACCTTCACAGCCAAATTTCGGAACTTCTCGAAAACTGCGACCAAAATTTGACCGAACGGATTGCGTTCAAATCCACCGGCGAATTTTTGGAAAAAATGAACGAATACATCGATTATGTAGAACTGACGCACTTCGCCCCCGAAAGCTTCACTTATGTCCAGGACGATAACGGGAGCTATGAAATGGGAAGAGTTTTCGAAGTATCGGAGCATTATTTGCGCAGCAGGTTCGCCGCCTATAAGCGATTCCCGGCTTTGAGGCGGCTTGAGATGATCGTCGGGGAAATAATAGACAAGCTGATGGATTTTTACAAAATAAAAGAAACCAAAATAAGGAAAATACAGCTGCGAAACAAAATATATTCGATGTTCCGGGATTCGAAAGACATAATTAAGCTGTACGGCGAAATGTACAAATACATCAAAGCTGAAACCATGTACATACCCAAAAAAGTGAAAATCAACAGGACGATAAAAACCCAAAAAGGAGAAAAAGTGCAGAAAGTCGAAAGATATCTGATCGCTTACGACGACATCGCCCCTCTCCTTTATTTAAAGAGCATGATATTCGGCGTGGACAGCTTTTTGTATGTCCGGCATTTGCTCGTGGACGAAATGCAAGACTATTCCCCTGTGCACTATGCATTTTTCAACAAATTGTTCGTTTGCAAAAAGACAATCTTGGGAGATGTGAACCAACTTGTAAACCCATACTGTCTTGGTTCGTCGCAGGAAAAAATTTCGGCCATTTATGAAAAAATCCCAAAAACGAAAGTCACGAACATGACACTTTTGAAAAGCTACAGGTCGACTGCGGAAATCACGGAATTCGCAAAAAAAATAATCCGCAACGACAAATTGCAATTGATCGAGCGCCACGGCGAAGAACCGGAACTCATAAAATGCGAAAACTTCGAAGATGAATCGGAAAAAATAGCGACCATCGCAAAAGAGAACTTGAAAAAAGGGCATAAATCCACCGGAATAATCTGCAAAACCGACAAATATGCGGAAAATCTGTACAATATGCTAAAAGAAAAACCCGATTTCGAAATAGCTTTGCTGACCGCCAAAAGCGAAAAATTCGACAACAGCCTTGTAGTCACCACCGCCTATTTGGCAAAAGGGCTGGAATTTGACTGCGTGATTTTGCCCGGCGCCGATTCCGAAAACTACAAAAGCGAAATCGACAGGCAAATGCTGTACATCGGGGTCACGAGGGCACTGCACAGGCTTGTTTTGCTTTATGAAAACAAAATAACGGAATTATTGAAAATAGTAAAATAAAGGGGGTTTTGGCAATATGGAAAAAAATCAAAAAAAATTCGAAAGCGAAGAAGAAGTGACCAAACGATATTTGAATGCAGTCAGCGAATTTATTGAAACCGCGAAAAAAGATGTCAACGTGATCGCGGTGGTGGTCGCGGGAAGCCTTGCAAACGACGTGGTTTGGGAAAAAAGCGACATCGACGCTTTCGTCGTGGTGCGCGATCAGAAAATCACAGTGCCCGAATTTTGCCTTGACGCGGATGGCATAGTTTTGAATATGAACGTGCAGGAGCGCAATTCATTCGTGCGCATGCTCGAAGGCAGGGGTTTTGCGAACACTTTCATGTCGAAAGCCCAAGTCATGTACACGACTGACGAAAGCATAACGAAAATGGTAGAGCAAAACAAAACGGTAGGGGCAAACGATGCCCAAAAATCGGCGATGATGTCGGCTTGCGACGCGGTGTGTTTTATTGAAAAAGCCGAAAAATGGCTGTATGTGAAAAAAGATTATACATATTGCCGCTACTACATAATAAAAATGGCCGAAGCTTTCGCGAATTTGGAAATTTGGATGGCAGGGGAGGCGCCGGGAAGGGAAGCCTTGCAGCGCGCCCAAAGGCTGAATCCGGCCCTGATCGAAAAATTTTATTATTTTCCCATGAAGGGCGAGCTTTCCACGGTGGAATTGGAAGAACTCCTGAAAGCAGCCGACGATTATTTGATGGGCAACATAGAATACATTTCCGCGCCCGTTTTGGAATATCTTGAAGATGGGGAAATAAAGACTTTGACCATGTTTTACAGGCATTTCCACGTTGGCGGGCATTTTTTGGTGCATCTTCTCGTGTATTTGTCTCAAAAGGGAATAATCGACCAAGTGAGCGAAACGGTCAGGATAACCCCGAAAAGCCGGCCTAGTTTTGAAGAAATCGCTTTCATGTCGGTGAAAAACACGCAGATATAAAAATAACATTTAATTTCATAAAAATATTTTTCAAAAACCTATTGACATTTTGAAAATAATATAGTAAAATAAGGGTAAACAATACTTACTATTATTTAACTGTTGCGAGGTGAAAAGGATGAACGATTTTTTTGCGGGCTTGAGCGCGTTTCAAGCAGTATTTTTTGTGATATCGCTATCTTCGACTGTAATATTGGTAATTCAGACGATTTTGGCCCTCGTTGGGATTTCGAACAACAATGACGCCGAAATCGGGGAAAGCTATTTAAGCGACGGCCACGCGGATGCCGATGGCGGCGCCCCGGATTTCGATGCGGACGCCGAGGTTTCCGCCGACCACGATTTGGCCGATGACGCAGATGACGGAGGCGGCGATGGAGAGCTCCATGACGCGCACGGGCTCAGGCTGTTCACGGTCAGGGGAATAATGGCATTTTTAATGATGGGCAGCTGGGTCGGGTTCTTTATGTCGCGGGCGGGCGCAAATGAAATCCTGTCGCTTTTTTGCGCGTTTGCGAGCGGCAGCGTCACGCTTGTGTTCATGGCCAAGCTCATGCAGATCATATTGGGGATGCAGGAGGACGGAACCACGAAACTGAAAAACGCGCTCGGGCAGACAGGACAGGTGTACATAAAAATCCCGGGAGCGGAAAAAGGCAAAGGGAAAGTCAACGTGACGGTGCAGGAAAAGCTGTGCGAATTCGAAGCGGTGACGGAACAGGGCGAAACGATAAAAACCGGCGAAATCGTCTATGTCACAGACATCAGGTCGGGCAATGTCTTGGTCGTGGAAAAAGTAAAAGATGAATAAAAATTTAATTAAAAGTTCAAGGAGGTTTATCTCATGGAAATTTTATGGTTGGCGGGAATCATGGTCTTTTTGTTCTTTTTTATCAGCATAACCCTGTTGTCGAGATACAAAAAATGCCCCTCCGACAAAATATTGGTCGTGTACGGGAAACTCGGGCAGGACAAGGAAGGAAATGAAAGAAGCTCCAAATGCATACACGGGGGAGCGATATTCATAATGCCCGTATTCCAGTCGTATCAGTTTTTGGATCTCACCCCCATATCGATCAGCGTGGATCTGAGAAACACGCTGAGCCGGCAGAATATCAGGATCGACGTGCCTTCGAGGTTCACCGTGGGGATATCGACCGAGCCGGGCATCATGCAAAACGCGGCCGAGAGGCTGCTCGGGCTGCCGCTTTCCGAAGTGCAGGAACTGGCGAAGGATATCATCTTGGGCCAGCTGAGGCTCGTGATCGCCACGATGAACATTGAGGAAATCAACTCCGACAGGGATATGTTCCTCGAAGCGGTTTCCAGCAACGTCGAAACGGAGCTCAAAAAAATCGGCCTCAGGCTCATAAACGTCAATATAACGGACATCACCGACGAATCGGGGTATATCCTGTCGTTGGGCAAAGAAGCCGCCGCAAAAGCGATAAACGAAGCCAAACGCACGGTGGCCCTGCAGGACAAAGAGGGCTCGATCGGCGAATCCAACGCCAAGCGCGACCAGCGCATCGCCACTTCCAAAGCCGATTCCGATGCGATAAAAGGCGAAAACGAGGCCAAGATGAGCATCGCGCAGTCCGACGCCGAAAGGCGCGAGCGCGAAGCGGAAGCTTTAAAACGCGCCACAATAGCTGAAAAAACCCAGCAAGCGGCCGCCGACGAGGAATCCTATGAAGCCCAGAGGACAGCAGAGCTCAAAAGGGCCGAACTCGAAAAGGCCAAACAGGAAGCGGACATAATAGTGAAAGTGAATATAGAAAAAGAACAACTCGAAATCCGCGCCGAAGCCGAAGCCGAGCAGATCCGCCGCAAGGCGGCGGGCGAAGCGGACGCTACGTTAGCCAGGCTGACGGCGGAAGCAAAAGGGAACCAAGAAATACTGCTGCGCCAAGCCGAAGGATTTGGCAAAATCGTGGAGGCCGCCGGAGGCGACGTCAAAGCGGCGATACAACTTATGATCGCGGATAAAATAGATGAAATCGTAAAAATCCAAGTCGAGGCGATCAAAAGCCTAAAAATCGACAAAGTCACCGTTTGGGATAGCATGGGCGGCGATGGAAAAAGCCCCGCCACCGCCAACTTTCTCTCGGGGATGCTGAAAGCCGTTCCGCCTTTAAACGAAATGTTCAAAATGGCCGGAATGGAAATACCGCAATACTTGGGCACTGAAGTAAGCGAAAAAACAACGGAAATCGCCGAAGCCGAATAAAAAAAAGTACAATCGCTCAAAACAAAGTGAAAAAAGCCAAAATGGCCTTTTTCACTTGGTTTGTTTTAAATATCTGCGGAACTTAGATTGCAAACGGCTATTCGGCGTTTTACCGTTTGTTTCACTTTTTCGCGGCCTGCCGAAAGATATATTTTAGGGTCGAATGCTTCCGGGTTTTCGGCGATTGCTTGTTTTACGCCCTTTGTGAACTCGATGCGCAGTTCCGTGGCGTAATTCACTTTGCAAATTCCCCGTCTTATGCAAGCTTTGACATCCGCGTCGGGCAAACCCGAAGTGCCATGCAGCACAAGCGGTATATCGATATGTTCCGCAATAAGCCCGATGCGCGGAATGTCGAGTTTTGGCGCGCCATCGTAAATTCCGTGAGATGTGCCTATTCCGACAGCTAACGAAAAAACGCCTGTTTGTTTTACAAACTCTGCCGCTTCGGCCGGATCGGTATATCCCGGTCCGTCCGATTCGGCGTCGTCTTCTTTTCCACCCACTTTTCCGAGTTCCGCTTCAAGCGGTATCCCAAAAATTCCGCAAACCTCCCCGACTTTTTTAGTCAAATTTATGTTTTTTTCAAAATCGAGCCGGGAGCCATCGATCATGATCGATGTGTAGCCGTTTTTTATCGCCGTTGCCGCCATGATGAAACTTTCCCCGTGGTCTAAATGAACGGCTGTGGGTACTTTTGCATCTTCGGCAAGCGCCGCGAGCATGCGCCCCAAAAGTTTTATCCCCCCGTACCGGACAGTTGAAGGGGTGGTTTGCAAAATAACGGGCGAATCCATTTCTTCTGCGGCCAAAATGACCGCTTGCGCCATTTCCATATTCTCCACATTGAACGCCCCGACGGCATAGCCGCCTTTTTTTGCCGCCGAAACCATTTCTTTTACAGTGTTTATCGGCATATCGCCCCTCCGTCCGTGTTGTACAGCATGATTTTCCCTTTGACCGCCCCCGGCGTTTTGTACAACTCAAAACCTTCGGCGGCACGTCCAATAGGGAGTTTTTTGAATATAAACCTTTCGTTAAATTTCAATTGCCCCGTTTTGAAATAGTGTGCCGTCAAAAGCCATTCTTCTCCGGGAAAAGGCGCCGAATAACTCATCCATGATCCTGTCAGGCGAAATTCTTTCCGGTTCATGTTTTCAAAAAGTTCGGGCGCGAAAATCAAATCTTTGGCCGGAGTGCCAATAAAGCAAATATGCGCCTTGTTCGCCGCAAGCGCAAATGAGTTTTGCATGGTATTTGCCGCGCCCGCCGTTTCGAATATATAGTCATATTTGCCATTTTCCATTTCATCGGTTTCCAAATTTCCCACATTGTCCGCGCCGAATTCTTTGGCGAGCGACAACCTTTCGTTTGAAATGTCAAATACCGAAACCGATTTCGCGCCGAATATTTTTGCCCATTGCAGCGTGAAAATCCCGATTGTCCCCGCTCCGAGTATCGCCGTTTCGCCTCCGCCTTTAAAGTCATTTGTTTTCAATCCGTGCAGGGCGACTGTGGCAGGTTCAAAAAGCGCCCCTTGTTCAAATGAAACGGAATTGTCGAATTTGACCGCATTTGCAGCCGGGAGCGCAACAAATTCCGCAAAACTGCCCTGTATGCGCGAACCTATGAATGTGTAGTTTTTGCAGAGCGCGTAATTGCCTTTTTGGCAATCTTTGCATTTCATGCAAGGTAAAAGAGGCGCTCCGCTTGCGCGTTCGCCGATTTCAAATCCGTTGGCATTTTCGCCGATTTCCACAATTTCCCCGGAAAATTCATGCCCTAAAACAATCGGGTAATTATGCGCCTTGCCGTAGAGCGCCCTAGGGACGTCCGAACCGCATATTCCCGTCGCCATGATTTTCAGCATCACATAATCCGGTTTTAATTCGGGCTTGGGATAATCTTCGTGCCGTATATCCCCGTTTGCGCGCAAAACTGCCGCTTTCATAAAAATTTACCTCTCTTTCATTATTTTTCCATATTTTTCCATTTCAAAAAATATGTTGACAAAAAATATAAATTTATGATATAATGCCATTATACCACATAAACAAATTTTTGTCACCGGTATTTTTAAATTTTTAAGAAAAGAGGATATGATCATGAACCAGGAATTTATGCCCAAAGTTGCATTGTCTTCAGGCGAAAAAATTCCATGCATAGGTATGGGGACATTCGGTTCGGACAGATTTGCGCCAAAACAAGTTTCCCAAGCTGTTGCAGGGGCGATACGTTGCGGATACAGGATGTTTGACTGTGCGGCGATATATGGCAACGAAGATTTGATCGGCGAAGTTTTTGACGATGCGTTTAAACAAAGTATAGTGGAACGCGAGGAACTTTTCATCACTTCGAAAGTATGGAACGATATGCACGGCAAAGGCGACGTGCTGTTTTCGTGCGCCAAAAGTTTGCGCGATTTGCGGCTCGACTATATAGATTTGTATTTCATGCATTGGCCTTTTCCAAACTACCATGCGCCCGGTTGCGACGGCGACAGCCGCAATCCCGATTCCAAGCCGTTTTCCGTCGATGAATTCATTTCCACTTGGAGGCAAATGGAAAAACTCGTAGAAATGGGGTTGACTCGGTACATAGGAATGTCGAACATGACGATACCGAAACTCGAAGCGGCGCTCCCGCTTTGCAAAATATTGCCCGCCGCGATTGAAATGGAACTCCATCCCGCATTCCAGCAAAAAGAATTGTTCGATTACTGCATAGGCAAAAATATAGCGCCTATCGGTTTTTGTCCCATCGGTTCGCCCACACGCCCCGAACGCGACAAATCCTCAGACGATGTGGCTGACATCCAAATGCCCGAAATTGTGGAAATAGCAAAAAGACACAATGTGCATCCTGCGATTGTCTGCATAAAATGGGCAGCGCAGCGCGGGCAAATACCCATACCTTTTTCGGTTTATGAAAATGAATATGCCCAAAATTTGGAATGTGTCGCAAAAGACCCGCTTTCTCCCGAAGAAATGGCTATCATCGGCAAAGCCGACAAAAATTGCAGGCTCATCAAGGGACAGGTGTTTCTGTGGGAAGGCGCGAAAAGCTGGGAAGATTTGTGGGATTTGGATGGCGTGATCGCAAAATAACCCGAAAAATGCCACGAAACACTAAATTTGTGAAACGGAGGAAATTTTTATGACAGTCATAGAAGCCATAGGTAAAAGAAGGAGCATCCGCAAATTTAAAATCGGCGCTGCCGTGACCGAAGAACAAATAAAAACGCTTTTGGAAGCGGCGATGCTCGCCCCTTCCGCCTGCAATACGCGCCCGTGGGAGTTTATCGTGGTGAAGAGCCGCGAAAAGCTCGAACAAATAAGAAAAGCCCACCCCTACACAGGAATGCTCGAAACCGCATCGCTTGCAATTGTCATATGCGCCCTTCCGGATACCCAAAAAGGCATAGCGGGCGATTATTACCCGCAGGACTGCGGAGCTGCTACTGAAAACATACTGCTTGCGGCTGTGGAAATGGGGCTTGGCGCATGTTGGTGCGGGGTGTATCCGAAAGAGGAAAGAATCGCGGAAATACGCAGAGTTCTCGGGACTGCAAAATTGCCTTTCAATGTCATAGCCATCGGCGTGCCCGATGAAAACCCCAAAGCCCGGGGAAAATATGAAGAAGGCAAAGTAAAATATATATGACAAAAAAGCCGTTCAGTTTTCCGCTTGGCATACTCGGTTTCTTCCCGAATTTTTCGCTGTGTACAATGCTTTGTCGGCTTCCAGGATAAAGTTTTCGCGGGAACTGTCCTTGCCCGGAGCCTGCGTTTTGACCCCTATGCTTATAGTCACTTTCGTATTTGCGCCGTCTTGGCATGGAATGACCGAATTGCTGATTTTTATGCGTATTTTTTCCGCGATATGAATGGCGCCGTTCAAATCGGTGTTGGGCAGCAAGACGACGAATTCTTCTCCGCCCCAGCGAGCGGCGAAATCGCCCGGGCGGCCTAAAGAATAGGTTAAAGTTTTCGCCACCGTTTGCAAAACGAGATCGCCTTGCTGATGGCCGTATGTATCGTTGTATACCTTGAATTTGTCCACATCCATGATCAATATGCTGATCAATGTATTTTCCCTGATCGCCCTGATCCACTCCATGTCCATCCGGCTGTCAAAACCGCGCCTGTTGGGTATGGACGTTAGTTGGTCGAGCATCGATATCTGTTCTATTATGCGCAGCTGGTTCAACATTTTTATCTGGTTGTTCACGCGCAGTTTTACGATTGCGGGATTGAAGGGTTTGCTTATGTAATCCGCCGCGCCCAAAGCCAAACCTTTTTCTTCATCTTCGGCTTTGCTCAGCCCCGTTATAAAAATGACCGGAATGTTCCGGGTTTTTTCGGAATTCATCAAAGCGGACATCACCGCATATCCGTCCATTTCCGGCATGATGATGTCGAGGAGTATTACATCCGGAATATACCTTTCTGCGGCTTCGATAGCTTTTTGGCCGTTTTTTGCAGCATAAACCGTAAAATTGGAACTCAAAATATGCGTCAGGATCATAATGTTGGAATTTTCGTCGTCTACAACGAGTACGCTGTTTTTTTTTGGTTCATCCATGCGATTTCACATCCAATCTTTTTTTAATTTCGCAAGTGTTTTTATTGCCGAATCAAAATCATAGTCTTCTATTTGAAATGCCAAATCTTCCGATCCCGGTATATTTCGGATATCATTAAGCAAATCCACGCATTCCGGGTTGATATTTGCGAGCATTTGCTCTAATTTCGCAAAAAGCGCCTTTGTTTGTTCTGAGTCTGGATTTTTTGATTTGGAATCCGATATTGGATTTTCGAACGGTTTCAATTCTTCAAGCGCGAAAGCCAATTCTTTTTCAAGATTAATCATTTTTTCGCAACCTGCCGCGATGTTACCGCACTTGAGCAGTTCTTCGACATCCGAAGCGGCTTTGTGCAAATCCATTTTCCCGATTTGCGCTGAATTGCCCTTTAAATTGTGGGCCAACCTGTGGGCGAGCGTTATTTCGCCCGTTTTGATGGCTTGGGCAATTTCCGCGCATTTATTTTGGTTGTTTTTCGCGAAATTTATTTTTAATTTTTTTTGCAGTTCTTCGTTTTCCTTTGCATGTTCAAATTCATCGACGGAAGAAATTCCTATGGGGGATAAATATTTTAACAGGCAGCGCCAAAGTTCCTGCGCGGTGAAGGGTTTTCCCACATAGCCATCCATTCCGCTTTTTTTGTAATTATCCAATTCGCCGATCATCACGTTCGCAGTCATCGCCACGATGGGAGTCCCGGTGCCAAGCGCGGAAATTTTCGATGCGGCTTCAATTCCGTCCATTACCGGCATGAATATATCCATGAATATCATGTCAAATGGCAGCAGCCCGTTTTTTATATGTTCTTCGACCATTTCCAATCCGATTTTTCCGTTTTCAGCTATCACGCTTCGAATCCCCACTTGGGCGAGGTGATCGCATATGACTTGCTGGTTCATGGGGTTGTCCTCGCATATCAGGATCAATGCGTCAAAAAGAGGTTTTTCTATTGCGTTGTTTTCGATATATTCCGGAACATCTCCGAGCTCGGATATTGTTTCAAATGTCAGTTCGAAACTGAAAACGCTCCCGATATTTATTTCGCTTTCCACTTTCAACTTTCCGCCCATCAATTCCACTATGTTTTTGGTTATGGCAAGCCCGAGCCCTGTACCGCCGTAATTGCGCGTCGTGCTTGAATCCGCTTGCGTGAACGGTTCGAATATTTTTTCGATTTGCTCTTCGCTCATCCCTATCCCGCTGTCTCTGACTTCAAAATATATCGTTACAAAATCGCCGTCCCAATGTTTTATGGCCGACGAAAGCGTTACCGTTCCTTCGCTTGTGAATTTTACGGAATTGGAAAGAAGGTTCATTAAAGCCTGGTAGAGCTTCACCGGGTCTCCCAGCAATTTTTTGCCGATCGGCGGTTCCGCGCAAACCCTCAGTTCAAGGCCCTTTTCGAAGACATTCGGATGGATGACAGATTGGCAGCGGGCGAAAATTCCCTGCATTTCGAAGGGGACGTTTTCAAGTTCCATTTTTCCCGATTCTATTTTCGATATATCCAATATATCGTTTATGATACATAACAGCCACTTCGTGCTGTCGTTGATTTTTTCTAAATATTTTTTGACATGCGGAGAAATGGCTATTTCTCTTGCAAGTTCGGCGAAACCCATTATACTGTTCATGGGCGTCCTGATTTCATGGCTCATATTGGCGAGGAAAACCGATTTTGCCCGGTTTGCGGCTTTGGCTGATTCAACTGCGACTTTTAACGCTTTCTGGAGTTTGTGTATTTCCGTGAGATCGGTCATATAGGCCACAATGGCAAAACTGCCTTCATAAGGAATTCTTTTCAATTCCGCGTTCAATATCCGCAATTCGCCGTTTATCATAAGTTCCGATTCGAATTTCGAATATCCCTCTTTCACGGTAGTTATCAATCTTTCGGCCATCGATTGGGAAGGACGCCCGCTTGATTGGAAGGCAGGGATGCTTTGAGCCATTTTTGCGACCAATCCGGATAGCATTTTTTCCTTTGTTTCGAAACCCATGTACGTCACCGCCGCGGGATTGCAATCCACCACATCGAGCTTGCTGTCGAACATGACATTCATATGCGGATTGCTGTCGAACATGGCTGAAACGGTGTGCTGCGCGGCTTCAAGCGCTCCCATGGCGATTTCCAATTCAGAGGTGCGGCGGGCCAGCGCGATTTCCTTTTCGCGCCTGTCCGTCAAATCCGTCATATAGCCTAAAAGGGCAAAATTGTCTCCGTACGGTATGCGTTTGATTTCCAAATCAAAAATTCTTTTATTGCCCCTGATCACCAAATCGATTTCATCTTTGTAATACCCTTCCGTGGCTGTAATTGTAAGCACTTCGAGCATTGAAAGCGAAGGTTTTCCATCCGCTTGCAATTCCGGGATGCTGCATTTTATCAATTCCGTAAAACCGCTGATAAATTCATCCTTGTTTTTGAATCCCATCATTTCAATCGCCGAAGGATTGCAATCGATAATTTTGAAATTGCCGTCAAACATGACGTTCGTATGCGGATTGCTTTCAAATATTGCCGCCATGGTGCGCTGGACGGTTTCGAGTACATAATTTTGCGTGAATAACTGCGAACGGTGGGCGAAAAACACGAAAAACACAAAAGCGACGAAAAATCCTATCGGAGTTACGTCAAATGTTATTGGGAGCTTTCCCGAACTGTATAAAAAATTCAGCGCATAGGGGAACATCATCCAAATTCCGGTCAGAATCAACAGGGGATTCCCCTTCGTTTTTTTGATTATGTAATGGACATAGATGATGAACGCTATTCCGATAAACAAAAAATCGACGGCGGTATGTATCCAAAATATCGTCCCCCGCGCCGGTATCGGTATATTGTAATCGGAAAAATAGCTATGGTGCAAGGGATTTGTCGCCATGGCGGCTATATCGGCTATGGCAACGGCGAAAAATAGGTTGCGGACCCATTTGCAGTGCAAGGGAGAATCGATCAATTGCAATATAAACCAAATGATGCCAAACGGAATTATGCAGACAAATACCATTCGGATCGTATAAATGACAGGGAAAAATGTATAATTGCAAACCATTGAAACGGCGTTCAGCAAAGTCCAAAAAAAAATTTCGGACCCAAGTAAAAAAAAACCGTTAAAAAGGCGATTGCGCATATCGGCAAACCAAAATAAGGCTAAAATATACGCAATGGCGCAACAAATGACCAGCGAAGCGGAAAAAGCCACGTAAACGCCTGCAATGGGGGTATAAATCATGGTGTCTGCCATATTTTTCTCCTTGCCATACTTTTAAAATAATCTTGAAATATTTTGGATTTTGTGGTATAATTTTGAAATAATTCGAATTGTTTGGGGGGCAGCAAATTGAAAACACATGAATCAGCCGAGAATTATTTGGAAACGATTTTGGCGCTGGGATACAACGGAAACCAAGTCCGTTCAATCGACATAGTGAACGAACTCGATTACAGCAAACCGAGCGTGAGCGTCGCCATGAAAAATTTGCGCGCGAAAGGATATATTGAAATAGACGGCGAGGGTTATATAACCCTGACCGAAAGCGGGAGGGAAATAGCGGAGTCTATGTATGAAAGGCACATGCTCATTTCCGATTGGCTGATTTATCTCGGCGTCGACAAAAAAACGGCGGTAAACGACGCTTGCAAAATGGAACACGCCATGAGCGAAAAAAGCTTTTTTGCGATAAAAAACCAAATTGAAAAGTGGAAACGCGAAATTTACGCGAAAAAAGAAAAATGATCACAAAAGATTTTTCAGATATTTAAATCCTATGCTTGTGCCTTTTACCGGGTCTTCAAGACCTTCGAACTCAATGCTGAAATATCCATCGTATCCGCTCGATTTTATGATATTTAGGCATTGATCGACCGGGGCGTTTCCGTGTCCGATTATCGAACCCCTCAAATAATTTCCGCCTCTTGATTTGAAGAAGCCATCTCCCGGGTTAGGACCCATTCCGCTTTTTATGTGGAAGTCTTTTACATGCACGTGTTTTATATACGGAGCCAAAATCCCCGTCGCATAAATCGGGTTTTCGTCCGCGCACAAAAAGTTTCCCAAATCCAGCAAAGCCCCGAAATTTTTGTGTCCGACTTTGTTTATGAGCTTTTCGACCCTGAGGCTGTCTTGGACAAAATATCCGTGATTTTCCACGGAAGTCGCTATCCCTTTTTTGTCGGCGTACTTTGTGACTTCGCGATACCCGTAGGCGAGCCTGTCCACCACGTCGTCAAAACCCCTTGGCGGAGGAATTTCTTTTTTCAACCCGTAAGTCGCATCGTGGCGCATGCATTTGGATCCCATAGCTTCTGCCAAGTCTACGTTGTGTTTGACCATTGCGATTTCGGCTTCTATATCCCCGCCGCTTCCATTGAGAAAATCGGAACCAATGCAATAATTTGGGATTTCAAGCCCTTCTTCGCCGCACAATTTTTTTATCAGCCCGCAAAATTCGAAAATATCGGTTTCCCCGTTTGGCACATGGGCGATTTCAAGCCCTTCAAATCCTTGTTCTTTGACTGTTTTCACGAGTTTGTAAATATCAAACCCATCCTTGCCGAATATGCTTGAATATGAATATGAACTTACGCCTATCTTCATAAAAAAACCTCCATTATTTTTAAATTTAATTACATTCAAATGACTTTTTCCATCGCCAATGCCAATTCAAAAACTGATTCCATATCAGAAAGATTTGCGACGCAGGAAGGCGAATGTATATATCGCGTGGGTAGGGAAATCGCGAGGACGCCCGCTCCTTCACCCGATCTTTGGTATGCCCCGGATTCGTTTCCGCCCGCGACCGCTTGTTTTATCTGCGTTTTAATGTTGTTTTTTCCCGCCGTTTCGAGCGCGAGGGCTATTAATTTTTTATCGTATATCGCCGAATTGTCCATAACCGAAATGACCGCTCCGCCGCCAAGGTTGCATATTTTGTTTTTTTCTTTTTGGACGTAGATGTCTCCCGCAGTGGTGGATTCGAAAATTATCGCCACATCGGGTTTTAACATGTTCGCCGCAGTTTTTGCCCCGCGCAGCCCTATTTCCTCGCAAGTGGCAAATACAAACCAGGCGTCCCGCGACAAATTTGATTTTATCAACTCGATTAAAAGATAGCATCCGAAACGGTCGTCGATCGCTTTGCATTTTATTTTGTTTTCGCCAAATTCCAAGAAATCTGATTTGAATACGGCAAAATCGCCGACTTCGATAGAATTTTCGGCTTTTTTGCTTTTTTTGCCATCTTTTTTTACCACGCCCGCATCCAAGTATATGTCGTCGATTTGGCATGGCTTATCGCGGTCTTCTTTTTTTATCAAATGCACCGGTTTTCCGCCGAACACGGCGTTCCGCCTTTTTTCGCCGATTGTCGCTTGCTTTCCGAGTATGGCCGTGGCTTCGATCCCGCCTAAATTTTTGAATTTGAGGTAGCCGTCATCGCCCGCCGAGGTTATCATGAAACCCACCTCGTCCATATGGGCAGAAAAAAGCCGCTTTTTTGGCGATGGATTTTCGCCTTTTTTGAAAACGATCAGATTTCCCACTTTGTCCGTGTAATATTCGGAAGCGAATTTTTTTATTTCTTCTGCTACCATGTCCCTGACTTCGTCTTCGTTGCCGCTCGGCCCGAAAGCGAGACATAATTTTTTTAGTAAGTTTTTATTTATCATCAAATCAATTCCTCCGCGTTTTCCATAATTTCACGGATTAGTTCGGCTGCCGATTCTATGTCTTTGACGCTGCATATCTCGCTTGCGGTATGCATATTTTTTAACGGAGCGGAAACAAGGGCGCACGGTATCCCTTCTCCCGTTATCTGGATTATATCTGCATTTGTGCTCGTAGAAGCCGGGTTCGCATTTGCCTGCACGGGGATTTTTTTATCCTTTGCCAAATTTATGATTTTTTTTGTGAGGCTTATATTTGTGGCTGCGGAATATGTAAGTCCCGGGCCTTTGCCGACTTCAATTGAAACTGCGGCTTCAACGCCCGGATCGCGCGCAAAATCGACATCCAAAACCACGGCAAAATCCGGCTGTATGTTAAAAGCCGCAGTCGCTGCGCCGACTCCGCTTGTTTCTTCGCCGGCGCAAAGCGCCATATGGATTTCGGTTCCGGCCATTTCAAGCGATTTTGCCGCGATCATCATAATCGCCGCGCACACCCTGTCATCCAATGCGCAGCAAGAGAAAAGGTCGTTTTCGAGATGCAAAAAATTCGGTTTGAAAGTTGCGGGCGAACCCACCTTCACTATTTTTTCAAGCTCTTCTTTTGAATCATAACCGGAATCGAGATATATGGCTTCAAATCCGGGAAGCGCGTTTCCGTCCGTTTTTTTTAGGTGCGGCGGCACGCTTGCCGCAATTGCCAATATTTTTTTGTCCGCTGAAAAGATAAAAGGTTCGTCTTCGGCGTATGTATATACATAAAATTCGGTGGCGGGCAGTATGTTTTTGTCAATGCCCCCCAGCGGTTTGATCCTCAAAAACCCGCCTTCCAATATTTCGGTCACCACAAATCCGATTTGGTCGATATGCGCTTCAAACATTATTTTTTTGGGATTTACGGTTTGCGACGCGGTTTTCTTGATCAAATGGCATCCGCCGAATTTGTCGAAAGATACCTCTTCGAAAACCCCGTCGAAATTTTCGGCTATGATCTGTTTTATTTTGGGTTCGGCCATGTATTCGTATCCCGACGGGGAAACCACATTTGAAAATTGCCCGAGCAGCTTTTTTATGTTCATCGTATTAATTTTTTCCCCTTCAATCAAAACATGTTAACCAGTTCTTTGAATTTTTTTCCGCGTTCCTCGAAATTTTTGAAATCGCCGAAAGAGGCGCAAGCGGGCGAAAGCAAAACGATGTCGCCGGAATTTGCGAGTTCGTTCGCTTTTTTTACGGCTTCGTCGAAGGAATCCGATATATGCACAATCAAATTTTCGCAGTTTTCGTCGTTTTTTTTGTAATCGTCGAGGCATTTTTTTATTTTTTCCCTCGTTTCCCCGTACAGCACCGCCGCTTTCGCTTTTTTGTGGAGCGAGGGCGCGAGCGGGTCAAATGCTATTTTTTTGTCGGAGCCTCCGAGTATCAAGATTATTTTTTTGTTTTGTTCAAAATAATCCAAAGCGGTGATTGTGCGGGTAGGGGAGGAGTCTATCGACGAGTTGTAATAACGCACCCCTTCATGTTCCCTGACGAATTCTATTCTGTGCTCGACTCCGGCAAATGTTTTCGCCACTTCCAATATCGCCTCGCCGCCGGCGATATCGTGCGTGGCCGCTATCGCCGCCATAAAATTTAAAACGTTGTGCGCGCCCGGAATTGCGATGTCGCTTTTACTGATGATTTTTTTTTCTTCTCCGCCGCAGCGGGCGACAATGGAATCTTTATCGCGATAAACCCCGTTTTGGTGGCATTTTGGCAGGATATCCATGGAAAAGAAATATTTTTCCGCTTTGGATTCGTTTCCGAAACTTCGCACAGATTCGTCGCCGTAATTTAAAATGACCCTGTCGGATTCTTTTTGGTTTTTGCATATTGTTTTTTTCGCGTCCGCATATTCGCCCATGTCCTTGTGCCAATCCAAATGATTCGGGGTGATATTCGTGACAAGCGCTACATTAGGGGCAAAAGCATCGTTGTCCAAGTCAAAAAGCTGGAACGACGACAGCTCGAGCACGGCATAATCGCCTTTTTTGATGTTTTCGATTTTACTTAGCAGGGGCTCGCCGATATTTCCGCCCACATGAACCGTTTTGCCGGAAGCTTTTAAAATTTCGCCTATTATCGTGGTGGTAGTGGTTTTGCCCGCGCTTCCCGTAACCGCGATTGTGAAAGCGGGGCACAGCAAAAAAAACAGCTCCATTTCGCTTGTCATCAGGCTGCCGCCGTTCGAAGCTTCTAAAAAACAAGGCAAGTCCCGCCTTATCCCCGGGCTTTTGAAAATCACGTCTTCGCATAAATCATCTAAATAATTTTCGCCGAGAATATAGCTTATATCTTCCGGTTTCGGAATGTTTCCCTCTGCGAAAATATCCCTTTTGTCCCGCGCCGTTATTTTTTTTGCCCCGCATCTGCGCAAAAAACCGATCAGCGGGATATTGCTTTTTCCGATTCCCACAACAGAAACGGTTTTGTTTTTTATGAAGCTTTCAAATTCGCTTAGTGTCCGTATGTTTTTGTATTCCATATCTTCATTTTCCCGAAATAACCACGCCGTCGAATGCGGCCCAGGGGATCGTGTCTTCGCTGTCCTCATAAGCGCTCATGCCGGCAACGTGAAACAGCATCTCCAACATATTGCCGGAAACCATAGTTTCGGAAATCGCACCCGCGATTTTGCCGTCCTCTATCAAAAAGCTGTTTTTCGCCACCCCCGAAAAATCGCCGTTTGGAGCCATGGCGCCCCCCGAGAAGCGGTTGATCAATATGCCGCGCCCGATGCTTTTCGTGAGCTCCTCCACGGACAGTTCGCCGGGCGCAATCACTGTGCATCCGGTCGCGGAGGCCCGGGGCAGCCCGGTTTTCAGGGCGGCATATTCGCCGAGCGAAAACGCGGCGAGCTTTCCCTCTTTTATTATATCCTGCTTTTTTGCCAGATACCCGTCCTGCAGCCGCCAGGCGTTTATCATGCGCTCGTCGAGTGGGTCGTACCAAACGCTTATGCGCCCGTCGGCGACCATCTCGCCGATTTTTTCCCTCCACGGGCTGGTCCCGGCGATTATCGCCCCGCCGCCCACGCAGTTGCCTAAAGCCGAACCCACGAAATGACCGACGCTTCCCGGCGGGCAAAGCAGAACCCCCGTGAATTTGCCCTCCACAGGTTTCGCGTCGAGTTCCATCGCCGAACCGGCGATGAGCCTCCGCAGATCGCTCGAATGGTCGAGAATCGGCTCGTCCAAATCTTTGGCCGCATATCCCGAGCCGTTGAACGATGTGGTTTTGTCCCCGTCGCGCGCCGAGAAGCTTACGCTCGTTCCGTACTGCGAGGCTATGTTTAAAACGCGGGTGCCATTTGAGTTGGAATATACCGAATCCCAAGAATTGTGGCTCGTGATGAACTGCATCACTTCGGTTTTCGGGTATTCCTGCCTGATCTGTTCCAAGCATTCGGCCATCCTGTCGTACATCAGATCTGGATTTGATTCCGTTTTCCCCAAATCAAAGATATGTTCCCCGATGCCCTCCGATATGACTTCCGCGCTGTCCGGTTCCGAGGATTTTGCCGCGTCGAGCGCGGCCTCGACGGCTTTGTCCACGGTTTCGCGGTCCATTTTGTTCGTTCCGTACGAGCCTTTTTTCGAGCCTGCGAGCGCGCGTATGCTTATCGAGCTTGAAAATGTGGTGCGCATGAGCGAAAACTTGCCCGCGTCGTAGTTCAATTCGTCCAGCGCTCCGCGCGAAACCGAAACATCCGCCCCGTCGGCGCCTTTTTCTTTCAGCCTCTTATGCGCATATTCGGCTATATCGTATAGTTCCTTGTTATCCATCGTTTTATCTCCCTCCAATATTTACGCGGCATTTTATCGCCGGTCCGCCCATTCCCGTCGGCATCGGCTGTTTTTTCCCGCACATTCCGTTCGAGGTCCAGTTCATGTCGTCGGACAGCATCGTGACTGTTTTCAAAACTTCAAACGCCACGCCGGATATCGTGGTGTCGCGTATGGCGCGCGCGATTTTGCCTTTTTTGATCTCATAACCCTCGACCACGCCGAACATGAACTCGCTGGTGAGGTCGGCCTGGCCGTTGTTCCAGGATACGAGATAATAACCGTTGTCGATGGAGGCTATCATGTCCTCCATTTTGTTTTTTCCGGGGAGGATTGCGGTGTTGCGCATGCGTATCAGCGGCTCGTCGGAATAGGCGTGGGCTCTGGCGTTTCCGGTCGGCAAATGGCCGAAATGGCCGGCCGACTCGCGGTTATGCATATACCCGGCCAAAACGCCGTCCTTGATCAAAACCGCATCTTTTGCCGCAACTCCTTCGTCGTCGATGTATATCGGCTGGGGCGTTTGCCGCCCAAACGCCGTATTTGCGAAATCGATCATGGTGACCATTTCGCTCGCCACGGGTTTTCCGAGATAGGGCCCGGCCACCGAGCCGCCGAGAACGAGATCGGCTTCGACTGTGTGCCCGATCGCCTCGTGGGCCAGTATCCCCGCGAGTTTCGAATCGAGTATCACGTCGCAGGCCCCGGCTTCGGCGAAGGCGCCCTCGCGTTTTTTCATCAGCTTTTCATAGAGGACATCGATTCCCGGAAAGAGCAGCTTTGGGTCGCTGAACTGGTCCGGGAAAAAACCCGGCCCGCCGAAAGGCTCGTAAAGATCCACCGGGGCCCCGTCGTCCGCCCCGGCGGTCATCATGCAATAGGCAAAAGCGCTGGGGATGAGGGAATAGCCGTCCGCGCCGTCGCTGGTGACGAACAGCTTTTCGATGTAATTGCAGCTGACGGAAACGGAACGCGAAGTCAAGCCGGGGTATTTTGCTGCAATGTACGCGTCGATTTCCTTGGCGAATTCCAAAAACACTTTTTGCTCGCTGTCGTTTACCTCGCTACGCTCGCTATCCAGCCTTCCGCCCTCCAGCGCGGCAAGCGGCGGCTTCGGCGAGCCTAAGCGCGATGTCAGAAATTCGGCGTTGCGCTCAGCGGCATTCAGCACCGCTTCTATCGCTTTTTCGTCATATTCCGTCCCGGACGCGAATCCCCAAAAACCCCCTTTGTACACCCGCGCCGAAAGCCCGGAGCCCTCCCCGGAAGAATTGCCCACGATGTTGCCTTTTAGAAGCCCGACGCTGCGCGAGCCGTTTCTTTGAAAGCGCAATTCCGTGTGACCCGTGATTTTTTGCTTGAATGGAGCCAATAAATCTTGAAGCATTTTTTTCAATCCTCCTTTTTGTTTTTCCTATTTTTCGGAATCAATCGCATCCATTATCTTTTGGATTTCCGCTTCGCATTTGGGTTTGTTTTTTTCGACAAAAGAGGCGATGTTCGTGTTTAGATCTTCGGCCATCTGGCATATGAGCTGGGTAAAATTGTTGAAATTCAGCAATGTTCCGGTATCATAGTTCAAGTTGCCGAAAATATAGTCTATCATGTCCGAAGACTCGTCGTCCCTCGCCGATTTTGTTTTTAATATGTTTTCATAAAACACCGGAACGACCGATTTGTGCCCTTCATATGAAAGCGCATCCAAAAACAGGCCCGTGTTTTCCATGTCTTCATTTGTGGTCGGCACGCAGATTATATTCAGCCCCAATCCGTAAATATTCGGCAGATATTCTTTTTGCTCCTTGTTGTACTTGGGCAGCGGAATTATCCCGAAATCGACTTCTTCCCCGCGAAGATCCACAACATGGAGCGCCCAGGCAAACCTAAACAGCGTCCGGTTCGAAGTGAACGCGGCTTCGATCCTTCTCCAGTTCGAGCTGTATGATTCGTCGAAAAGCTGAGCGAACGTATTTTGGATCTTGTACAAATTTTCGCCCTCGTCCAGCGTTATACTCGGAAATCCGCCGGAATCCAGTTTTATCACGTTTACGCCGAAAGCGTTCAACAGGTTCCAGACGTAGTCGCGGTCATAGTTTATTCCCCACATATCGGCTTCCGTCATTTTGCCGTCCCCGTCCAAGTCGCCCGCTATCTGCTTGGCCATTTCGATCAATTTGTCGAAAGTCCAATCCCCGTTTTCCACAAGCTCATAAGGAGAGGCAAAGCCGTGATCCTTTATTATGTTTTTGTTGAAGCACATCAAAGAGGCGAGGCTCACTTCCGTGGTCGAGATATTTCCGCTCACCCCGTGGCGTTTCCCGCCCAAAAGAAGCGCGTCGGAACACTTTTTGCGCCACCATGGGCGGTCGAAATCGATATTCTCCAGCTCATTCAAGTCGACCAGATTGTTTCCGGTCAAAAGCGTGGTAAAATTGATCCCCCTCACCATCGCGATGTCGTAGACATGGTCTCCGGCCCGAACCGACTTTTGGATTTTTGCGACATCGTCGTTTGGTTCATAGCTTCCGGAAACCTGATTTATCGCGCAGTTGTAGTTTTCCTCGATTTTCAGCCTTCTTTGGTAAGCGGCGTCGTTCAGGGGCTCCCCCAAATATTCCTCCGGGCACAGATCGTGGACTTCAAGGGGGGGCCAATCCCACCAGCCGGAAGTAATCACCGTGAATTCTTTGCCGCCCATATCTTTTGCCGGGATTTCAAATTCGGGCTCCGTCGTTTTTTCCGATTCGCCCAAATCGTTTTTTGGGGATTCTTGCGTTTCGGATTCCATGTTTTTTGAATCCGGTTTGTCGGAACAAGCCGCGAAAATCAAGATATATGCCAATATGATCGGCAAAAATTTGAATTTTTGCATGGATTTCGTTCCTCCCGCTATTTTTTGACTTTGGCTTGATTATATCAAATTTGTCCGAATATGTCAAGCATAACCCGGAAGAAAAAGCTGTTTGCGAATTTATTTACAAAAAATACAAAAAATAATTTTGACAAATTGTTTAAAATGGTTTATAATGTATAAGAGGCAAGGCTATATAAAACTGCTGCCAATACAAACAATCGCGCCGGAATAAAAAACCGAGTGAGGAAAGTCCGGGCTTTTGGGGCAAAGGATAACGGATAACGTCCGCCGGAGGCAACTCCCGGGAAAGTGCAACAGAAAACTACCGCAAACACGTGTAGCGAATATGAACGCTTTGCGTTCATATGCAACTCACGCCAATCGATACGTTTGTAAGGATGAAAAGGCGAGGTAAGAGCTCACCGGCGCAGCGGCGACCCTGCGTCCGTGTAAACCCTATCCGAAGCAACGCCGATGTAAGTCGAAACGTCTGATAGACGCGCGGCGCCCGCCGCGGGATATGCCCTGTTCTTTCGCGTGAAGCGGCAAAGAATTTCCGGGCAACCGGAAATCAAGACAGATGATTGTTCTCTGACAGAACCCGGCTTACGGATTGACAGCAGTTTTTATATATAATGCCATGCTACATGAAATGGGGAGCAAAAACGATTAGTATGAAAAAATTCACGAATATCATAAAAATCAGCTGGGTATTCTTATTTTCCGCCTTCATAATCTTCGAAGTATATATCTTGGCAAATGCTTCCAAAATCGCCGAATTTTCCGACGAAACAAACGAGGCATATGAAGAGGCTGAATTGGCGGAAATCGAAATTCCGGCAATACCGCTTGCCAATTTGGTTATCGAAGATATCGATGAGCCTGAACCTGCAAACCAAATCACGCAAAACGAACCAAAAACAGAAGTTTTAATCGAAGCGACGGAAATTGAAACGACGATTGAAATGGCAATTGAAACGACGGTCGAAACGACGATTGAAATAGCAACAGAAACGACGGCCGAACCGCCGATTGAAAACCCGATTGCAGAACCTAAGGAATTAGCCGTAAAAAATGTTCCGATTTTGATGTACCACACATCTTCCGAACAGGATTTGGGCGGATTGCCCGAATTATACGTAAAACCTTCCGAATTTGAAAAACAGCTGCGGTATTTGATCGAAAACGGTTTTACACTCTGCACTTTTGAAGACTATTACCGCTTGGACGAAATAGCAAAGCCCGTATTCATAACTTTTGACGACGGCTATAGGGAAAATTATACCGAAATTTTTCCCATATTGAAAAAGTATAACGTAAAAATGACGATATTTTTGTTGTTCAACAACATAGAAGCGGAAAATTTCACTGTCGACATGATAAAAGAAATGAGCGATTCCGGTTTGGTGAAATTCGAAAGCCACACGCTAAGCCACATGGATTTGTCCGTCATAAGCTCAAACGACGTTTTGCTGGCAAGCGAAATCGGAAAATCGAAATCGAAAATAGAGGAAATAACCGGAAAAACCGTCATCGCTTTCGCTTACCCTGCCGGAAAATTCAACGAATCGGTAAAAGCAAAAGCCAAAGAATACTATATGTTCGGCTTGCGGGCAGATCTGGGCATGCACAGGACTGATTTTGACCTGTTCGAAATCCGGCGCATACGCATAAACAGAAGCGCGTCGCTCGCAGATTTCATAAATTATGTGGGATAGCCAATTCAAGAAACCAATAAAAATAAAATAAATAAAAAAGGAGCGCGAAAAAATGAAAGAAAAAATCAAAGTCACGATCTACAACGAATACATCGAGGAAAAAAAAGATGCCGCAGCGGTGAAAATATACCCCGAAGGCATGCACATGACAATCAAGGGTTTTTTGTCCGCAAATCCCGACTTCGAAGTCACGACTGTGACCATGGAGCTCCCCGACTGCGGGCTGACAAAAGAACTGTTGGACAATACCGACGTTTTGATTTGGTGGGGGCACGGCCACCACGGGGACGTCAGCGACGAAGTCA